>Ga0233403_10001348_pt1 | contig 11529 bp, 14 predicted proteins | sample Na_oxic_1_MG_FD_179866 | JGI IMG/M metagenome (GOLD analysis project Ga0233403, IMG submission 179866) | Seawater microbial communities from Saanich Inlet, British Columbia, Canada - Na_oxic_1_MG | ecosystem: Environmental > Aquatic > Marine > Inlet | place: Canada: British Columbia | collected...
TTTTCAAGTACGTGTTTTTTAAATAAATATAGTATTTCTGTAAGAAATACTATATCGTTTTACACGTTATTTTCGGTAATATCTCCCGATTTTTAGTCATTGAATAATTGGGGTCAGAGTCACATTTTTTATGGCTGTTTCTTTCCACATTAATTTTACTCTCCCAATTATTGCTATGGCTAAATTTGGGTTTGAACGTTTAACTTGATTAAGTTGACTGAAAACTATATATACTTCGGGCGTTCAAGTTTTCGGATTATCAGAAGACACTCCGTTATCAAATCTCGTTTTGAATGACTGAAAGTGATTATCGATCCGCCAGTCTTAAATCCGAAAACTTGAACGTTTGGAGTATAATTAATAAAAGATTGTCAAGCGTAGTAGTCATCAAAAAACTTGACATTCTAGGAACCGGTTAACTAGAATGGTTTTTCCGGATAAAGGAGGTTTAATTATTGGTATGGAATCTGAGAATCTTTTCAACTATCTATCTGATAGTTTTAACAGATACTATCAGGTATCGAGATAGTATTATCCGTCGGCGGATGGCAGATAGCTAAAAAACGCCAGAGTAACTTGAGCAAACACTTACCCGATAAGCAATTAAAAGGAAAAAGTGTTTGCTTTTTTTTTGACCGGACAAAAAGCTTCATTCCAAAAATTCACAGCAAAACTGTTCTATGCCAAATATTGCTGAATTTAATTATTAGAGCGATCTCTCTGGTGCCGGAAAATGGAAGTTTCCATAACTGCAACAGATGGTCAAAGAAATCCTATTTTTCAAAAAAACATTGAATTTTTTTCCTTAGTTGAAACCTGACCGGTTTTAAAAACCGGTTGGCACCAAAAATTTTGCAAGTTATTAAATCCTCACTCCTTAGCTATGCGGATGAAGCTTCATCAATTGTCCGGTAATCCATTGATTCCATTAAAGTTTTGTTAATAAGTGATTGATATGAAAGTCCTTTAGCCTTTGCTTTTGCTTGGTAGCTTTGAAGAATTTCATTATCCAGCATAATAATCACACAAGTTTTATCTTTGGCTTCGGCTTGCAGTTTTGAGAGATGAGCTACGTCCTTAGCCCTTTTTGCATTTGAAAAATCATATTCTTCACGCATAATTCTTTGCCTCCGTTTTAGTTGCTTTACGCGCCGAAATAAGACGGATACGTTCATTTCGTAGCGTATAAACGACAGTTAACAATCTCGCCTGATTACTCATACCTATCAGCACCCAGCGGTTCTCACCCTTTGCATCCGGGTCCTATCGAACTAAAGCTAATGGATCAAGAAGTGCCGTTAATGATTCTTCAAAAGAAATGCCATGCTTGATAAGGTTTGATGATGCTTTATTTGGATCAAATTCGATTTCCATACTTTTTCCATACTTTAATGTAGAGATAAATTCAGCACGTAGGTTGGAGTGAGCTTGTGAACTCCAACATTCAAAGTCGGTAGTTGCCCTGAAATGTTGGACTTCCTATCGTCAGTCCAACCTACGGGCTAACTCCCGATTTTTAGTCATTGAATTTTTTTCCTTTATTGAATTGATTGTCTCATTGGAGTCCAAAGCTTTAGCTTTGGCAATAGCTTCCAAAGCTGAAGCTTTGGACTCCATATACATCAAATTGAGGTCACACTCTATTTCAATTCAATAATGCTGAAACTTGTTTAACAAAAGTTTTTTCATTCACAAAGGTAATACCAAACATACGAGTTAAACCCTGAATTTGCTCATCACTTAATCCAAGCACAAGCATAAAAAAGTGTTTTTTATCTATTTTCAATTTATGGCGCAGTTTAACATATTTGTCAATAAAGCCTCTAAATTCACCAGACTTGCATTCCACAAATACCGGGTAATCATTTATCAAAAAAAAGGTATCCAATTCATTACTATCCCCAGTAGGAAAGTGGATACTAAAGCTTCTTAATCCGGCAAAGCTAAGCTTCTGTTCATGGCAAAAAGCCACCAATTTCATAAAAGCAAACCATTCTAACCATTCGCCATTAAAAAACTTGACGATTGGCTGTGCGGTTTGCAAAATCAGATGTATTTTATTTTGTTCCTTCTTAACAAAATATTTAACAACAAAGGCGTATTCATAGAGTTATTTACAAAATTCTTTAAGAATATCTGCCTCTTCTTGACTGTAATCAGACAGGTTCAGCGTCATATTGGTATATCCTTTATTTTGGATATATTTAATTTTATCAGTCACCACTTTAAGCAAGTCATAGTTGTCTCCCAATTTTACGGCTACTTCATCAAAAAAACCGGTCGTATCAACGGCTTCTTTATCAATATTTAACTGAATATTTTTACTTTTAAACCAATCTAAAATGGGTTGATACTGTTGTTTTTCTGTCATAGCTGTCGTGTTAAAAATATCCATGCTATCATCATTTTTATTGGCTTCATCGGAAATTTCAGTGATAGTAGAGGGTAGACTTTTTTGCAAATGAATAAATTCTGTTTGCATACTCAAATATTTTTTCAACACTTTTTTTATAAAAAGAAGTGTATCATGTATTGGCATCACTTTTTGGCAAACCGGGCATTTAACCTTTTTACCAATATGTTGATTGGCTACTTCTCGTAAATACCCACATTGGTTACATCTAAAAATCGCCATCGTATCAAAATTTTCCTTTGCTATAGAGTTTATAGTTAAACCTTCAAACAAAATCGGGTAAACCTCGAAGGTTTTAAGTGAAGTGATTTTTCTGAAAAACGTGATTTATTTCTAAACTGAATACCACGAACATGAACATCTTTGTTAGCAAGTGTTTCAATCATTTTCCATGAATCATCTTGTCCACAATCCTCAACGAAAATGATTTCATAACCGGTAACACCATCAAGTACATTGATAGTCTGAACAATTCGTTCATATAACGGCACCAAACAAGCTTCACAATTATACACTGGAATAATGATAGAAAGTATCATGAATTTCAAAAAATAATCGACTGATTAGGCAAAAAGTCTATTTTGTTGAAAAAATTTCTAAAATCATTCAGCCGATCATTTAATTGATAAGGTTTATTAATCGGCGGATGTAATGTCACAAATAGCGCATTTAAACCGATTTCAGTTAATTGATTTAAGCTATCAGAATCAACATAATCACCATTGGAATTGAACATCAGAAAAGCATCTGGTAAATATTATCGTACTTGTTTTATTTTTTTAAAAATATTTTTATCCGCTAAAGGTTCATTATAAAGATTAAAAACAAGGGTGGACGAATAATTGATATTTTCTAATTCATTCAATATACCTACCGCGTAGAGATTTTATTGAGCTTGATCGTTTCCATAACCGGTAGAGATTTGCTCAAATTCAAGTAATTCTGTCAACAACTCATTAGCTATTTGTACGCTATCTTTATAGCCTTCACAATCTATTAAGAAATTATATTGATATTCTTCTGCACAAACCGTGACGACTTGTAAAGCCATTCTATATTTAGATTTGTCGGTTCTAAAAGCGGTATACTCGATTAACTCTTCTAATAGCTTATGTAATTTATGACTGTGTGAAAAAGAACCAAATTGACTTTTAGTTTGCAACAAGTGCTTAAATAGCATTTCAAACATCTGTTGATAATGAAAGCAATGAAGAGAACAATCTTTAATCTTGCTTTGTTCGAGCAAATCTATATTGACACTATGTTGCCAAGCTTTCCCACCTAAATTCTCAACATTTTCAAATCTTTGAAAAAGTTCTTGGTACATTTTTGCTATCCTTATATTTCATGAAAAAAGCACTACAATTACGTCAGATTTAGGTCACACTCGTGTATAAGGAATCGTCACCAAATCATTTCCCGTTTTAGGGTTATGAGGAAGTTATTTCGTATTCATTCCTAATATGAGATCAGCAATTCCCGCTCATGCTTTTAGCTCGCTTAATACAACGGATTTAATTTTTGGTTTTCGTGCGATTTGCGGGAATTGCTGATATGAGCTAATTAATCCATTAATGTTGGTACCACATTAGTGGTTAAAAAAGATTTAAGTATCCCCAGTATTTGACTACCATCGCCGAAATGATATAAATAACTATCGATAGCTGCTATATTGTTTTGTAAGGATATAAACCGCCAGGTTGCCCCATCAGTCACTACACCATATATAATAGGAATATTATTACCTTTTCTGTCATTAAATATTCTAGCAGCTTCCATTTCAGCTATACACTGAGCATACCCACTGCCGAGGTCAGATTTTTTCGCTTCAACCAATACAACAACCGGTGATGTGATGTATAACTGGTTATCACTGTTACTTATTATACCGTCAGGATTACCGGTTAACCCTTTACTACTCTCAACATTAAAAGCATTACCAACAAAGAAGCTTATGTCAGCGTGTCTTTTTAATTCAATTAACACGTTATCCACTATAAAAGACTGTCTTGCCATCTCAGTATCTATTTTTATCGCTATATCAAAAGCAACCTCCATGATTCCAACAAATAATTGACTTAATTTAACCGGCTCAATATGGGTATATAACTTATTTTCGTCTTTAATGACTATCCCTAGCTGACTATTTATTTGCTCTAGCGTTTTAAAATCACTATAGGACATTGTTTAATCTCCAACCTACCGGCTAACGCCTAAGTTCAGCCGCCAGAAAGAAAAATGGTAAAAAAATTTAGCAGTCAATGAGTGAAAAATGATAAATTGGACAGTGGCTTATCTCGATTCATATTAATAATCACTTATTATTTTTATAACAAGCTCCTATTGTGTCCGGTAAATAGGTGATCGGATTCTATCAAATTGGTTTTAATATGCCAATTCCTTATTTCAAATTTGAATATACTTAGAGGCGAGGAAAATTTAACAGATGAGTGGAAAAATACGCATCATTGCTGGACAATGGCGTGGACGTAAGCTTCAAGTGCCCGATAAACCGGGACTTCGTCCAACACCCAATCGTGTACGTGAAACTTTATTTAATTGGTTAGCGATGCGCTTACCCAATAGCCGTTGTCTGGATTTATTCGCCGGTTCTGGTGCTTTGGGCATAGAGGCAGCGTCACGCGGCGCGAAACGGGTAGTCTTAGTCGAAAAACAGCGCGACATCGCGCAAAGTTTAACGCAACAAGTTGCCAGCTTTGGTTCCGACAACCTACAAATTATTTGCGCCGATGCGATCCAATGGCTCAAAACCGCAGCGACTCCTTTTAAGATTGTCTTTTTAGATCCGCCTTATGATCTGCCAGATTTACTGAGTACCAGTTGTACTCTGTTAGAACAACATGGTTGGCTTGACGAGCGTGCTTATATTTATTTAGAAACCGAACGCCACGTTGGTGAACCAAACTTACCCACTTCATGGCAAATCATTCGCCGCCAAACTGCCGGACAAGTGGCTGGTTTTTTAGCCGAGCGTTTGGAGGAACCTTCGTGACATAAGAAAAATTTTTATCAAAAACTGGTAGTCCTGAACATCTTAACATTGGAGCTATTTGGTATTTCGCGAGTTTCATTTATAGCAAGCGTCAGATCAATGCCATTGAATTAAGGATTTTAATTGGGGTAACCACAAGGGATTACCCCTACAAAATCAATGAATTACGTAGGGGCAATCTGGAATGGTTGCCCGACACGATATGGCAGTGAAGCGTCTGATGGGTAGATCGATAGCTAGCTCCACTATTTTCGGCAATTTGGTGGGCAACAACGTTGCTCACCCTACCAGGCTACCAACTTTCTAACGATAAAGCAACGGCACCACAAAAACCGTCAATACCGCTGAACTTATCGACCCAAAAATCAAACTGATTGCCAATCCCCCAAACACCGGATCAGGTACCATGATAGCGGTGCCAAGAACAATAGCCAAGGTTGTTAATAAAATCGGTTGTAAGCGTAATGCGCCCGCTTCGCGTACTGACTGTTCTAGTGACCAACCTTTTTGCTGATGTTCTCTCGCAAAATCAACAATTAACAATGAGTTTCTGACGACAATACCAGCGAGTGCAATAACACCAATCATAGAAGCAGCGGAAAAAGTTTGTCCTAGTAACCAATGTCCGGGGAATACGCCAATGAATCCCAATGGTACTGAAACCATCACTAAAATGGGTATCGTAAAAGATTGATAATAGGCGACTAATAACAGATAAATGGCTATCAAGGCTAAGCCCAGTGCCATGCCCATGTCACGAAAGGCATCCAATGTCAGGCGCAGTTCTCCAGCCCAATGTAATCGGTAGCCCTCCAAACTGTCAGGACGAGTGGGATTAAAACCCAAATTGGTGGTACGCAATCTGCCGTTTTCTCCTAAATCCAGTCCATCAAGTTGTTGCTCCATGCTTAATACCGCATAAACCGGCGCACTTGCCGCTAATTCCCCACCCACATAAATCACTCGTTCATTGTCTTGATGCCAGATAGGATGTGGTTGTTTAGTTAAAACCACTTGGGTTAATTCTGAAAGAGGAATCTGTTGTCCTTGGGGATTAGTGACAAAAGCTTGGGCTAAGAGCGTTGGTTCAATCCGTTGTTCGCGGGGAATGTGTAAACGGATGGGAATCGGAGTACGTTCCCCTTTAACGTGGATATAACCAAGCACTTCACCGGCGATAAAACGATTGAGGGCTGAGGCGACTTGCGCGGCACTCAAGTGAACCAGATTCGCTTTTTCTCGATCAACCACTAACCGATATTCAGGAATAGGAGTAGGTACACTAGCCCACACTTCTGCCATATCGTAGGTATTAAAAAAAGCCGGACTCACTTGCTGCATAGCGATGTTTTCTAATACCACATTATCGGATCCGTATAATTCAGCCAGCACCGTCGCCCGTACTGGTGGCCCCGGTGGGTCCTCAACCAATTGAATAGAGGATTCTGAATAGTGTGCGAGAATATCAGCAATTTGGACACGAAACTGGTAAACAATGTCAATTGAAGTGAGGCTTCGGTGGGCTTTATCGGTGAGATTGACGCGAATTTCGGCAAATTGAGAACCGACTCGCCCACTGCTCCCACGCAATTGACCATTAAAATCAATGACCGATGGAATACCTATAAATGATTGATAATTAGTCACATAAGGATTTTTAGCCAATTCTGCTTCGATTAAGCGCACGGATCGATCCGTCACTTCTAGTGGTGTTGCCTCTGGGTGGTGGAAGGTGATTAAAAAGGTGTTTTTGTTATCTTTTGGCAAAAAAGCTAACGGTACGCCTAACTTCGATGTTGCCCCACTTAGCCCTTCTGGACGAATAAATTGCCAAGCCGGTTGTAACATTGATAGCCCTAAAAGCACTATTATCAGCCAAAAAAACAGATAGCGCAACAGACGATAACGAAATAATAGATTAAACAGAAAACGATAGAGGGTTTGCAACCAACTTGATTTGGGGGCTTGATGATGTTTACCCGTCGGCAAAAATCGCCGCGCTGCCCAAGGTGTAATGCAGTAGGCAATGAATAAGGAAGCGATCATCGCAACTGGCACATTAAAAGTCATCGGATAAAAATACTGCCCTAACATACCCGTTACCATTATCAGTGATAAAAACACCGTGACTACCGTCAATGTGGCTAAAGTGGTTGGATTACCAATTTCCCCGGTTGCTAATACTGCAACTTGACTGCGACGGGTGATATCGGCATCTTTAGGCAAATGCTGATAATGTCGATGAATATTCTCAATGACCACAATCGCGTCATCAACCAACATGCCCAAAGCGAGAATCAGCGCGTAGAGAGTAATACGATTCAAAGTAGGCCCCGCTAACCAATCGGCCCCCATAACAACAGCAAATACCAAAGGAATAGTCACGGTGACAATCAGCGCTGCTCGCCAACCTAAAAACAAGAGAAAAATCAAACTGACTGCTGCTATAGCGAGGAATAAATGTTCAACCAACAAGTTGACCGTCTTATTCGCTTTATCCCCATCATCGCGGGTAATAACAACATGGACATCTTGTGGCAACCAATTGGTTTGCATTTTTGTCACGCGCTCCCGCAATGCCCGTGCTAAAGGAACCGAATTGACGCCCGGCTGTTTAGCAATCGCAATGCTGACTGCTGCCATCTGCACCCCGTTAGTCGCTGCAAAGCGTGAATCTGCCGGCCCAAAGCTAAAGCGAACCATTTGGGTACGTTCTGTTGGTGGCGCGTCAATCACATCTGCCACATCTTGCAATCGTACTATTTTTTCGCCATCGCTACGCAAAATAAGATTTTTAATTTCAGAGACTTGGCTCAATAAATTGTCTACGCGGAGATGAAACGTTTCGCCTTGATGGACTTGATGCCCTAAAAGTAAGGATAAATTTGCGTCCTGCACTGCCTGACGTACAGTATCCAAACTCAGATTAAAACCTTGTAATCGCGCTGGATCAATTTGAAGACTAATTTCACGGGGCAGTGCCCCAATCACATCGCTTTGCCCAACTCCTTTCAGGCTCCGCAATCTTTCTACCATCCGCTCTGCCATACGCCCTAGTTCATATTCACTATACTGTGCCGAAGCCAATGTGACCGTCATCATGGGTACATCATCCACGTCAATCACACGGATATAGGGTTCTCCAGCGTTAGGTGGCAAATCAGCACGAAAGCGCAATACCTGATCATACAAGCGGACAACGGCTTGGGTTTTATCCTTGCCTACCTCAAATTCCACCTGTATTTTGGCGACACCCTCGGCAGCAATGCCATAAGTATGCTTGACCCCGTCTATGGCACTCAAACGACCTTCTAAGGGAGTGAGCAATAAATGTTCAACTTCAAGAGGTTCCGCCCCCGGCAAAGCGACAACAATTTCGGCAGCCGGCACGATGATTTGGGGATTTTCCTCGCGGGGCGTAAAAAACAAACCCAGTAAGCCAAACAATAATAATCCTATAATGAGTATTATGACTAATTGTGATTCAATAAATTGTTGAGCCAGCCAAGCGGCAAGATTAAAACGAGTTTTAGGAGAAGGCATAATGTATTTTCCAATTAACTTATGGATCACAATAATGTCTAATGAACGTTCTATATATAGTCAAGACAATAAAAATGTGGTCGTCCTTTCATTAGGGTGATGTTTTTAGGAGTCCAAACTTTGGTTTGGCTGGTTTGCATTGAAAATCGTCGCTATCTGATTTTGCTACCATCATGTAGTTGGATAGGCGGTGTTTGCACCACAATATCGCCCGAATTCAATCCGGCTAAAATAACCCGTTGTTGTTGCCATTGTCTACCAAGCTGAACACTGACAAAATAAGCTTTTTTTTGTTTATCAACTTGATAAACGCCCGTCACTCCAACCCGTTCTATCAGTGCATTTTCGGGAATCGTCAATAATCGCTCGGTATTCACAGTGAATAGTGCCTTACCAAAAAGTCCAGTCAATTGTGTTGCTGGCAGTGTCAACTTGATTTTGCAAGTTTGGGTTATTGGATCGGCGGCATGAATGATATGGGTTATTTTTCCGTTAACCGCCTTAGGCAAACCATCGAATTGAATGGGTACGCTTTGTCCGCGCAGCAGCGAATGAACCCATTGGGCGGGAATAGCCGTTTCAAATTCTAAGGTTTGTAACGCTTCCAAACGTAGGATAGGTACACCTGGACTGGCTAAATCCCCAACATCCGCCAAACGCTCAACCACCCGTGCTTTGACGGGACTGGTTAAGCGCAAATAGACAAGTTCCGCTTGGTGTGCCTTTAACAAAGCTTGTGTTTGAGTAACGACAGCTTGTCCAAGCGATAGACGCAGTTCAGCTTTACGCAACTTTTCGGCGGATAACACATTCTTTTTATTCAAGCGTCGATAGTTTTTGACATCCTGCATAGCATCTCGTACAGAAGCCTGTGCAGATTGCAAAGCGGCTTCCGCTTGAACGATGGCACTGCTCACCGGTGCATGATCAATTAGCGCGAGTAATGCCCCAGCTTTGACGATTTCTCCTTCTTGCACGGAAATTTTTTGAATAAATCCGCTGGTTTTAGCCGCTATTTCAATGCGCTGGGCTGCCACGACATGCCCTGGCGCGTAATACCAGCGAGGCAAGGTTTGCATTTGTGCTTTAACTACTGGTAAATCGAAAGTTGACGGTTTTGGTGAAGGCAAGTTGTGGGTAGGTGGCTCGGTGCAGGCACTTAGCCAGAGACAGAAAATTCCCCAGAGCAATCCTTTAAACGACATAAGATTATCCACATCCTTTTACTCCTTTTAGTAGTAACATAGTAACGTGTTGCGCTATGACATCTGGATCATTATGTTCGGCGTGTCCGCCCGGTAAAAATTTTCGCAGTGGTGTCGTTTCCAAATGAAATAACACTAAACCCGCGATTGAAATAGCCATTAAATGGGCATCACAGTTGGGAGCCAATTTTTTAGCTAATTCAGCAACATTAGCAAATTGGCCTTGAAAAACTTGCTCCGCCAACAAACGTAGGCGCGTTTCATCTCCATCTAATAGTTCACGTTGTAGCAAAATGCGAAAATGACTATCTTGACTCATCAACTTGGTAAAACGCGCAATGAATTTGGTTAACCGTTGTTGTGGTGTTCCTTTTTCAGCTAACACGGTAGAAATGCCTTCGGCTTTATCTGCAAACGCTTGAGCCATACTGCGTAAATATAAAGTTTGTTTATCTGGAAAATGGTGATACAACGTCGCTGTACTAATATCAACGGCTTTCGCAATGTCACGCATTGACACGCCACTAAATCCAGCTTTCGCAAACCGGGGAATCGCTTCATTAATGATCGTATTAACAGCATCGGATGAATTTAAAAATTTTGCACGGGCCATGATGAAATTATGTCTAATGAACGTTCTATATATAAATGGGTGAAAAAAATCTATTTTCAAGAGGGACTTGCAAAACTCCGACGCGCAATTAAAAATCAATAACTTACCAGGATTAATTATTTGTAAGCTATTGTATTAGCGTTTATGTCCAAGGGTTTTGCAAGAGGCTCTCAAGTATTAAATTAAAAATTTAACCACAACTGATCGAAACCCGGTATTTCATTTGCTTGTGTGACGGTGCAAAGCATAGAAGAAGTGCCAGAACAATGGGAGATTGTCATGTATTGGAAAAGAATTACCAGACACCGACATGGAAACCTTGAGAGTTGTCGTGAATAAAAATTATGCTGTTGTCAGTAACAAAGAAATTGTTAAAGTTTCACGAGTGATTTTGCTGAATGTTAATGAACCTTTCGTGACTGAAATGGAACAATTTCTTTCTAGGACTCATAATCCAATCGAAATTTTTAATTGTGAAATAGATGATCTGAAAATTAAACCGGCCCACAATCATTGTTTCACCAGTTACATATGATTCTAAAATCTTAGTCAATGTTGCTACCTTCAATGAGTTAGTCAACAAAGTCAATCGGCTGTCCAAAGCTAGCTAAATTTCGCTTTGGACTCCGGTTGGAAGTTTTATAACTTTAAGGCGAGTTGATTGGTGTTGTCTTTTTTAGGGCGTGTCATCAATTAAGAAACTTGACTTGTTAGTTATTGTGCGCTTTATCACCTCATTGAG
>Ga0233403_10001349_pt1 | contig 11528 bp, 4 predicted proteins | sample Na_oxic_1_MG_FD_179866 | JGI IMG/M metagenome (GOLD analysis project Ga0233403, IMG submission 179866) | Seawater microbial communities from Saanich Inlet, British Columbia, Canada - Na_oxic_1_MG | ecosystem: Environmental > Aquatic > Marine > Inlet | place: Canada: British Columbia | collected...
CCAAAATCACGTTGCTCAAGCGACTACCCGCTTTAACTCTCACGTTTCTCAAGGTAGCCGGTGCTGAGGCATCGCCACTGATTTCACCTTGCATGGCTCCACCATCAATACTCGTGTTGGCTGCGAGGCGTACATTGATAAAGATACCACCAACTTGACTATTATTGGTGACATTGCCGAACAACTCACCGCCGGTTAGCGAGGCACCAACAAACTCAAAGTCACCGAGACTGCCATTATTGGTTACATGGCCACTCACCTTACCACCATTAACCACTGCCGCGACATCAATCGTTACTTGCGAAAGAATACCATTGTTGTCAACAATACCAGTGATGGTGCCGCCGGAAATATTGCCACCGGTTTCAATAGTGGTATCAGTCATCACTTGATTACGATTGTTACAGGTGCGGTTAATTGTCCCGCTGGATGGACACAGAACCGTGCCAGTACCGCTTGAACTCGGGACAGAACTACTCTCCGGAGCCGCTTCAACCGCGATACTTATCTCAGTGGTTGTAACCACCGTGGGATCACTTTGCGAAATGGCTGTCACCGTAATGACATTTGTCGCTTCAGGTGTCGATGGCAGTACCACATCCAACGTCAGTTCAACCGTCTCATGCCCTTCAATTTCAACAGTGGACGGTAACCCGCTCAATGACCAACCTTCTTCATCGGTGACGGTTAGCAGATAAGTATCTGTCTCCGGCCCATTGTTGGAAAGTGCCACATCAAAGGGTAACGTTACCCCCTGTTCACCAGATGAATTGCCAGAAGCCATAATGGAAACATCACGCATTATCTGACCACTGCCTATAACAACATTATCACCAGTGATGTCAGACACGTTCACATCTTCAGGCAACATAATATCGTCAGCAAATATATTGACTTGACCATCCGCTTTCATGATGTTATCAGTGCTGTCGGTCATAATGACACCATCTTCACCAACTGCTAAAGTAAGATCGCCAGTAGCCGTTATCGCACCTTCATTGAGTTCAGTGAGTTCTATCGTTCCGTTATCACCACCAGCGATAGTAACATTACCACCTTCTATTATGGTATCTTCGCCGGAGATTGAAACATCACTTGGATCAATCCAAACTATACCATCATTGCCATTTCTACCACCTGGTTCACAGCGGGTTCCACCTCTGCCAGCAGATAACCATACATGACGTAGACGTTTATAACGAGCGATCAATATAATGTCACCACTTGCATTTCCACCTCTTTGACCAAGATTAGGCCCAAAACAGTTACCACCATAACCGCCTATGGCATTGAAGCGGGTACGATATGCACTAAGAGAATTTATAGCTCTCATATAGATGCGGCCACCGTTGCCAGCTATCGCACGCGGGGTACGACTCGTTAAGTTACCACCGTTGCCAGCACAAATGTCTCCAAGAGTGGCACCACACGTTCTTGATACTGGAGTGTCCTTTCTAAGGAAAATATTCCTCCCAGAATGTACAGTGATATAACCTCCATGTCCAGCACGTCGTCTGGAAGAATCGCCGCCATTACCCGCAATGATTGTCCCAGTATTATAGAAAAATGATCGAGTCCGTATAAGGACATTGCCCCCATTTGTTGGACGTACTCCACTGATTCCATTACCAGCAATGATTCGGCCATAGTTATAAGTACTGTCAGCCAATAAGTAAATGCTGGTACCCGGGTATTGCCACCACCAAGGTTTAATTATTTGACTGGACTGAACTTTCTCTTGTTTTACCATGCTTTCAACTAGCTCAGCTTTGTTCATATCAACTTTGTCCTGATTACCACCACTTATAGCACAAGGCAGTGCATAACGACCATCTTGACCCTTGATCGTACCTTCATTTTTGATCAGATCAGTGGCATTGATTCCAGCCAATCTCGGAATACGAACTGGAGAACAACGGTGATTACTCAGGAACAATTCAGCCTTTGGTTTAATACATAGTGACTTTACGTTCTTGAGGAATGGCTGATAGGCTTTCACCGTGTGTTTCGCATTAATCCGCACGACATCGTTTTGATCCGGCACACCATTATCCCATGTACTAGGACTACTCCATCTTCCACTTCTAACCGATGCAGTAGTGATACTTAGATCAGTACAAGCTCTAGGCTCTTTAGCCATTCCAGCTAATCGCACAGTTAATTGCACAGCTTGAGGAGGGCGATAAAGTGTAGTGCCACGGATGACCAAGTCTGTCCACTTGTTACCTCCAGGATATTGAGTGGGATTAAATATCGCATCAATAGAGCAAGTATCACCGGGATGTAATCCATTTACGAGACGACTACAACTTGTATCTCTTCTGCTAAAGTCATCCACATCTCCTTTGGCAAGATGGCTTCTAATCCGCAATAGGACGTTACCCATATTCTTAACCGTAAATTTATACGGTGATGAAGAGGTATTAATAAACACATCCCCAAAATCATGAGACGTTGGTGGTGTTACACTAAGTTGCGGATTAACAGCTGATGGCGCAATCGCTTTCGCATCTATTTGCTTTTCCGCCGTGCTGGTATCGTTGAATACGATATTCAGTTTAGCATCCTTAGTGCCATCAGGTTCATCAGCATTAAACACTAGCTTAACTCGACAGTAGGAGTAAGAAGTACTCCCATGCGTTCCGCTCTTGCACCGTAAAGGTTTAACAACTTTGAATTCACCCTCATCTGAACCAGTAACTGTGATATCGTCTATCTGGAGTTGCAGTACACAGTTCTTTGCTCTCATGTAAACACTCACTGGCATAGACATAGAACTACCAATAGGTACACTCCCAAAATTAATTGGTTCAGGTTTAACTTCAACTATCGGTGGGTCGAGACAAATTCCTACACCATTGCCTTTCAGTGGCACAGATAGTGTGTCAGAATCAGAAGGTATTTGGAGATTTGCCGATTTTTCACCTAGGGATAGTGGCTTAAACTCAATTACCACGAAACAAAAACTGGCAGGAGTAAGAATCTGTTCTGAGCAGATATCCTTCTTAACAGAAAAACTACTTTCCGCCGGCATAGTGATTTCTAGAAGTGTGATTTCCTCTATCTTGAGTGGAGTCGTACCAACATTCGATACTTTGAACGTCTGGTATACCGAAAAACCAACATAAACATCTCCAAAGTCATGAGACACGGGTTCTACGGATATTCTTGGAGGAATGCCATTACCTTGTAAAGGCACTGTCAATGGCGTACCCGGATTACCAAGTTCATCAAAATAAGGTACAAAGACAGTTGCTTTCTTTTCCTCCTCGGATTGTGGTGTAAATTCAGTTGAGAATTCGCACTCCGCCGCGGAAGAAAGTTTTTTACCAGAACAATTATCTCCATCGATAATGAATTCCTGAGATGTCCCTTCATTTCCAAACTCATCTACCGCCTTAATGCCATCTACTGCCTTAATCGTGCCTATGTCTAAAGGAACATCACCACGATTTGAAAGGGTAAATAGTTGCGTGGCTGAACTGCCGACTGTCACGTCGCCAAAGTCAAAATGAAATGGGTCAACTGTCAACTTTATGGGTTCCAAGTTGAGATTCTCTTCCATTTTATCTATGATTGCTGTAAATTGTTCAACTTGACTACAATCATAGCTAACGCCATGACCAGCTAATGTCAGCCATCCGAACGGTCTGCTAGTAGATTTTACGTAAACGAGAGGTGCTATGTTGCCACTTTCTTCGTGTGTATAGACTACATAAGGCGGTAAACGATCCAAACTATCATTTTGAATGACAAGGGGAGCCTTATTGAATAAGGTGGTGATAGCACCACTTGGCAATTCAATATCCACTTCCACGAATATGTTGAAAAAGCTCTCCGCCGGAAAGTTATTAGTTCCAAATTCAATTTCACCAATACTACGGGGTTGAACGGAATATTCACTTCCAGCACGGATAGCCGTTTTAGATGGTGGGCCGCACTTACTCTGACTTGGATTTGTCATATTGAAAGAGATAATCTGCGTATGTACCTCTTTAGTACCTATAGGCCCTTCATGAAATAGATTATCGGGTACAAAAGAGAAATCGCTATCCTTAACAGTGTCTGTAAAAAACGCAGTGCAATCGCCATTGTTTGGCGTACCAGCTTCTTTACAAACTTTAGCACCATGAGTAGTATCTATATTATCACCATCCAGATGTGGGTTACTACGACCGATTTTAGTATTACGATCAGATAATACTGAGCTGACCAATAAACATCTATCAGCATGAGGACAATCATCAAAGCCAAAATGCTCTTTCCCAGCCTCTTGAGTCAATCTAATCTTATACCGTCCTAGAGATCTTGTGACATCAACACCTGCGGTTAAAATTGGTTCTAACTTCGTTAAGTGAGGTTGGTCTTCCATAACTTCTTTAAACTCATCAATGCTACTACAATCATAGCCAAAACCATGACCTGCTATAGTTATCCACCCAACTGGTGTGCCAGTTACTGTATCGTAAACTGCTGGCGCATTTTCACTACCATTATGTACATAAACTACACGAGGCGGTAAACTATTCAAATTACTATTTTGAATAATCAATGGACTTTTGTTATAGACGATTAGATCACGAGTGCCATCTTTATCCCAATCTACATCAACTTCTACAAAGACATTGAAAAAACTTTCAGCCGGAAAATCTCCATTAGTTGTTTTTGCTTCTACTTCACCTATACTACGATCTCTAGCAGGAGCAGCACTACCGGCTTTAACAGAATTAGCTGAAAAAGCAGCATCACAACGCTTTTGACTTTTCCAATGATTCATGTTGAACGATAGGACTTGTGTATGTATTTCCCTCGTACCATTAGGGCCTTCCTGAAATTTCACTGTAGGAGATATTGGAAGGGTTAGATCACCATCCTTAACCGGGATTGCTGAAAAATGACTACAAGCTTGACCTCCGGGGCCAGATGCATCACATATAGAAGCACCCTTTTTATCAGTGCTATTGGGATCATCGGAATCCTCGTGTGGATCACTGCGACCGATTTGAGTATTAGGATCAATTAAGACTGGGCTCATGAACAAACATTCTGGAGCCTCAGGGCAATTATCACTGACACCTAATTTTTTTCCCCACTCCCTAGTGAGTTTAATCCCAAATTGCCCTAAAGAAGTCGTTTGATCAACGCCCGCTTCAAGAAAGTTCACTGACCAAAGAACGTCCTTAGACCATGCCACAGAAGGCATAAATAGCCCACCATATAGAAAAGACATCGCAAGTACCCACACCATTACTCTTTGGGCAAGCGAGTCTCGCCATCGTATTCGGGACGAAAGCCCCATATTTGTTGTGTCCCGCTTGGTTGCTGGAACATGTTTTTTGAGTGTTGTATACATGAGTATTTAAGATAATTACCTTTAAATTGGTGTTTAAAGAAAATAATTTCGCTAATTCTTAAAATGAATTGGCAAGTCTACCTAAGTATTAATCCTAATATTTAATTACTTCTAATCTTAGGATATATACTCACAGGCTCTTACAAAACCATTAGCATATAACTAATAACTAATATATCAAAGCAGTATGGGGGTTAATAACCGCAAATATCGCTAACTGATTTTTAGTTTTGGCTAAGAGTTTTGCAAGTACCCTATAAGTAAAGTTAGCCTATAATTTTCATAAAGCAAGTTTTTTTATCATTTTCATAAATAAAATTTTATATTATTGTTTTTACTAGTTTTTTATGAATACTTGGCCTTTTAGCCAACAGAGCTAGATGCGAATTATTTATTTGCTATTAATAATTGTAAAATTTCAATTAATGAAAATATCTATTCTTGAACGGTTATGAAGGGGGCAAGCATAGCGGAATGAAAAGGTTTGAGACTCATGCTAAGAGGAACGGGCTGGCTAAAGACAGCAAATTGTACTCGACAGTGTCATCGCACCGGCTAATGCAGTTGGCGCATTAACGTCTATAGATAAGTTGTCTTGCCAGTTTGGCGTGGTGCGTGAATTAGAAAAAATTGATAATTGATGACTAAATATAAAGGGCGCATTCCCTTATTGAAGGGTAACGCTACAATAACTACCGGGATTACATTACGATAAGGATTTATAATAAAGGAGTTACCAGATGAACTATAGTTTTCCAAAACAATCCGCCCAACCGAAACCGACTTCTATTTGGCAAACCTCAAAAAGTTTTGGGGCCAAAATAAATATTTAAATCCACATAACCATTGAGGTACGCAATGTCATAGCTGTAGTTGCGAAGCCAAAATCCCTTTTTATAAATCCTTTGTAACTACTCAGTTCGTGTCTCATTAAGTACAACGGATCAGGGGATTGATCGGATTGGTGCAAAACTGTAGCTCACTGATAGAACAAAGGCAAACCCCAACGCGTTCTCATAACTATAGACACATCACACACCAATCCGATTAATCCCCCGATCCGTTGTACTTAATACCGGATATTACCTGAGTAGTTACAATCCTTTATAAAATACAATCGCTTTCCGTTATTGTCCTTCAATCTGGAATGAACCCAATTTAAACGGGAATCATGTCTATCCAGTCTGCACAAACTGGGGGCGCACAGTGACACCAGTTTTAGTATCTATATAATCAGTTTCAAACCGTTGGCGATTGTTATCATCTACCGCTTCAATAAAGAGTACCAACCCAACTTCGCTCAAACCTAACTGTTTCCCATATTTAGCAGCTTGAGTGAGGGCATGTTGATATTCCCGTTGATTAGCAAAACTCTTTAATTCTAACCCAAATAACTGCCCAGCATGACGTATCAATAAATCGCACCATTACCAGTCGGAAATTCTGGCTGAACTTGGGCAGCATAACTTTGCAGAAAACTCGTCAAATAGAGATGAAACTGAAATACCGCTTCAAACACCCGCAAATCATTCTTACGACGCGGAGCGTTTTTCAAAACTATAGTTTGTAAGAATAAATAATTTCACACGCCAAACCTGACAGGTTTTGGAAACCTGTCAGGTTTTTATGAAGTTATTTTTCAGCAATGTCTATAGCTCCCGATTGGCTTGCAAATATTGCTCATAGCGTTGCAACAATCTCTGGATATTTAGGCTCTTATCAGTGATTGTGTCCGCCAAATCCTCAAACGGGTCTCGTTAAAGTTGTTTTTAAGCTCAACTGTTTGCTCAATTCCCGAACGAGCAATTGAACCACACGATTAACATTGGTAACATTACAAAGATGTTGCAAAGGGAGGATAATAACCTCAAATTGCGTATCCAGTTTAAGTTTTGAGAAAACTTCTTGCATTATCCAAGTTTTGCCGGTTTGACGGGGAGCTATACCGTGATGTAATGTCCCCCTTTATCAGGATTATCACCCTTTAATTGTTGAATTACCCCGTCTATCAATTCTTGACGGGGGACATAATAATGTAGTTCCGGATCAACCGCACCATAAGATGAAATTTTTCGCATAATACTCAATTATCATATTTTTTCTAAAGCCAAACTAATAACTACAAAGATTGTATATTAATACCTTCGCCAATATCAAAATTTATTGTTTCGGGAATGAGGTACGATTTCCCGAAACCAAGATAAGAGTTTCGGGAAATCCGCTTCGCTCCATTCCCGAAACAAATATCCAACAAATATCCAATTGGCGATGGTATTGTATATAAAAAAGGATTTAAACCGGATACCACGATCCAATCCCTTATTATATACAATCGAAGTAGTTATTTCGGATACCACCAAGATCCAATCCCTTATTATATACAATCGAAGTAGTTATTTGATTACCGGTTTTTCTTCCTTATGCTCAAGTTGTCTTAAAGGAAGCATCGAATGAGCAAATCCTAACCCAAAAGCTACTCCATAAAAAACAATTGATTTCGTAACTCCAACCCCTAACAACGAATTGTTGATTATGTTGATCGTTCCATATCCACCCCAATACCTTAAACTATATTTCAAATTAGTATTCAACTTAGTTGAAATATCAAAAAGATCGTCAAGGCGAGATAGGCTACCGTCCATTAATACTACCCCCGCCATATCAGTAGCAATGGATGACGCACCACTTAAAGAAATTGAAACATTCGCCTGCTTCATCGCAATCACATCATTGATGCCATCGCCAATGAAACATACCTTACGCCCTTCTTTCTGAAGCTGCTCAACAAGGCTCGCTTTATTTTGGGGAAGAACTTCAGAATAATAGTCATCAAAGCTAAGTTCTTGCGCCAACTTTTGGGTGGGGCGTTCATAATCACCAGATACCACATAAATATGTTTAATGCCACGCTGGCGTAAACTACTTATAACTTTTTTCACCTCGGGGCGCACTTGAGGACGTATTTCAATCGCGCCTATGAGCTGGTGATTGACAGCAACCATAATCATAGAATAGCCTTCTTCCTGTGAACGCATTCCGGCTTCTTCAACTTTCGGTGGTATAACAATCCCTTCTGAGGTTATAAAGCGAGCACTACCAACTTTGATGACTTGATTGTTAAAGCTTACCGTAACACCATAGCCGATTTTGTAGTTGGCATCTTCTATGTCAGGCAGGTTCAGGTGGCATTCCTCAGCCTTTTGCAAGATAGCATGAGCAATGGGATGGGTGAGCCTATGTTCGGCAGCAGCGGCATAAGTTAATATTTCATCTTCTGAAAATTCGCTACCACGGATGATTTGTCCTATTTCTGGTTGTCCATGTGTCAACGTCCCGGTTTTATCGAAGATTACCGTATCTATCTCAGTCAATTTTTCGAGAGCACATCCATCTTTGACTAAAATTCCTTTGTCTGAGAGCAAAGTTAGATGGTTAAATGTCTGAAGTGAGGTTAATATTCTTATAGTATTTGTAGGGGCACTAAAGAGGATCGCTGTTGCCGATGAGACACCTAGAATTGGCAAAGATAATACCCCAACACTTGCCAACGGTTTTGCGGCTTTATCCGCTAATTCCTCGCCCCTCAATTGAAGGTTAGTTTTAAAATCTGCCGTGTGATTCAAAATTTCACCGAGTTTAGCGACAGTGGTTTCAAGCCCGGTTTTTTCAACATTCACATGGAGCTTGCCGCTCACCACGATTGTGGCGGCAAATACTTGATCACCAATACCTTTTTCTGCCGGCACCGCCTCTCCAGTCAAAGCGTGTTGATCAATCGTCGCCATACCGCTGGTAATAATTCCATCAATTGGCATTACCTCCCCAGCCTTCACCACGACAACGTCATCTAACTGAAGCGTTTCCAATGGGACTTCGATTTCCATAAAATCTTTTAACACCCACACTTTGCTCGGTTGCTGTGCAAAGACATCTTTGAGCATTTTGGTAGACATATCTTTGCTTCTGGTTACCATTTTGTAACCGAAATGATAAGCCCAAACTTGAATGGCACATGCTGGATACTTAGCCATAGCAAGAGTCATAATATCGACGATTGCACTTAGCACATCATTATCAAAACGCCGTTTATTCAACAGCGAATTTTCGGCTTGTTTTAAAATTGGGATGCTGGAATAAATAAGTACACCAATAGTTAAAATGGTTAATGATGGATAAAAAAAACTGGTGGCTACGAGTGCCAGAGCCACCGTACTTACTTTGAAATGGTGTTCATAATTTTTTGCATACTCTTTCTCAATTTCATTTTCCACCGGGTTTTCTATAACGGTGGATTTGAGCGGTTGAAGATTACCACTATCCTTAGCAACCTTTGTCACTTGCTTAAAATCTGGAGTTTTTTCGACTGGTTGAAGAGCCATTTTCTTGCTTGGCGATTTGTAACGTTCAAACAACCTTAATCCAACATAAGAACCAAATATAATTCCAATATTAACTAATAACATATATTAAATTCCTATAAGATAGCGAATATTTGCTGGCATTAAAGAAATCCGATTTTTTCAAAAAATCGGATTTCTAGCGTAAGCCTAGGATGATAAAAATTGTGAATTGTGAATTGTGAATTGTGAAGTATTAATTGTTAATGAAAATATTGTTATTTAAGTCACTATTTTTAAATACTTTTTCTCAATGCTGAACAAACACGGGACAAATTTTTGACAGTTGTTTCGGGAATGGAGCGGAGCGGATTTCCCGAAACAACTGTTCACTACTTTTATAGGGATATGAAGGGTGTCCAAAATTGACTGATTTTTATCACCCTAGCGTAAGCCTAAAAAGCGGGTGACAAATAAATAGCGAGCATCGCTTCAAATTTAACCGTTGCAAACTTTGTCCCACTAAGATTTATGTGACTTACTATTTTGGAATATTCCAATGCAATTCCGGTGTCTTATCGGCAAAATTTCTAAATATACGCAATGTATCTGTCAGCCAATTAAAAATTGCTTGTAATGGTTTCGTTTCTGATTCAAACTCAGCAAAGTTTTTTTTCACAGCTATTACCAACCAATTGGGCGTGTCTTCAATGACAAAGCCGGGACAATTAGAAAAAATTCGCCGCTGTTTCTTGACCAATTTTTTCAGTAATTCATACTGAGTGTGAGTTCTTCCGCACCAATACCATATAACCAGTTTGGTTGGTTCTTCATTATACGCAAAACAAACTCGAATATCAGACCAACCCCATTCACCACCAGCCCCATGTAAGATCGGCTCTTTGGTTATGTGATATTGTTTAAATGTGCCAAAATCACGCAGACGTTCTTGACTTTGTTTCCCACCACCGATAGTAGGGGAACCAAACAATTTGGTAAATTCAGCCATCACCAAATCTAGGCACATATCCATCTTCTTTAAAGTATCATTCAAACAATTTATGGCAACCAAATTATCAGTATTCAACTCGGCTACATGATCCATATTGTGTTCCTTAAGAAAGTCAAGAAACGCTGTAGCTAAAGAGTTATCCGAGTAATTATCTTCCAAAAAAGTGTATACATCTGACCAAAAAAATTGCTCAAAGTTAATGTCTACAATGATTTTTTTATTGTAATGTTGGGTGCAATATCTCAAATATACCTCTAAATTTTCTGGTTGTTCATGTAAAATTGCTTGATATTGCTCCAGTTGTAAGCCGCCTTCAAACGAATCTGCTTGATTGACCAAAAAACACAAAGACTGTTCATTGGAAAAAACCATGTCTGGCTTTCCGTTGTTGTATATGGGTTGCGTTTCCAAGAAAAAATCATTGCCCTTAATTTTTAATACCGTGTTGACAAAGTTATCTAACAATGCTTGATTGGAACGCAATACCCCGGCTAAAACTTCGGTGGTAAACGTTTTCAGTCCATAATTATTACAAAATAATCTATTAAATAGTGGATTTTGCACAGTTATATCCTTTTACGAGCCTCTGTGTGAAACGGAGGTTTAATAGCTTTTCTGAGGATAAGAAGATTTTAGGCATTGTGCTTCGACAAGTGCCTACAATTTTATTTCATTAACTGATGGATGTGAGAAACCAAGTTTTTAAAAAAACGTAACAACGAAGGGCAACCACAAGGGATTGCCCATAAGAATATTGTTGAGGGGCATGCCGATTTGGTTGCCCACAAAAAAAACTTGGTTTCTCAAATGGGCAAGCAACTTGGGT
>Ga0233403_10001350_pt1 | contig 11528 bp, 17 predicted proteins | sample Na_oxic_1_MG_FD_179866 | JGI IMG/M metagenome (GOLD analysis project Ga0233403, IMG submission 179866) | Seawater microbial communities from Saanich Inlet, British Columbia, Canada - Na_oxic_1_MG | ecosystem: Environmental > Aquatic > Marine > Inlet | place: Canada: British Columbia | collected...
CTATTTTTTCAAAAAATGGTATTTCTAATAGTGGCATTTTAAAATTGCCACTCGGCACCGCTTGAAACCAGGGGAGTGTTTCAAGATGAGGTGTTTGGGACCGAACCCAATAGACACCTATAGTTCAGTTATCAGTTATTCCACTAATCATTAACCGTCATAAATAATTTTTTAATGAAGTACCAATACTACCACGCTATTTAAAAATGGTCAAGCCCTTTTATGAAAAAATTTTCACTGGTCAAAATAATTATGTTCGCTATGGCGAATTTAAAGATTTCAGCCAGGTAGGGTGGACAAACGTGTTTTTGTGTGCATCGGCATTCATTTCGTATAATACTGGTTTTGAGGATCAAGTTTTTTTTTAACTTGATCCTCGAAAGTTGTCCCAGGCTAGTATGTTATCCCATTTCATGGGATTTTAATTACAACCCTCCCGGATAAGATATGTCAAGTTTTACTCAATTTGGCTTTTTTAAATTTTTTTATTAATGCCAGCTTGCTTTAAAATAGCATTTGAAGTGGCTTTTGATTTGACTGTAAAAGGTACTGAAAAGTGTTTGTCATTTATAGGGCTATGCCATATTTCATGACTTCCTTTTCCCTGCCTGATAAATTTACACTCTGAATCTTGCAAAATATTACATAACTGTCGATAAAGTGTTTTTGCCATAACTGATTTAATTGATTGATGCAAACGTTTGTTCTTGCTGGAAATTAAGTCGGATACTATTTACATCAACGTCTATGCCATTTAATTCCACAAGTTCAGGCGTAATGTCCCAGGCACGCTCTATTAGTTCTTCATAACTATCGGCTTCGGTGACAAGCCCAAGCGTTTCACATTCAGCTACCCATACATTATCTGATATACTTACATTAACAATGAAAGCTGGTTTAGTTCTATCCAAGCGCTTTACAAGCATATTAAGGGTATCCATAAGATCAAACCCAAAGTCTTCAGTTACTCTACTAAAAGCACTTATATACCAAATAAATAAGGTATGAATACGGAAGGCAGATTCTCTTAAAGACTCACGATCAACATCATGAATCTCACCTAGTGAATTGAGTAAATTGCTTACGGTATGAGCATTAATAACAGCACCAATCGTATCAACATCTACAATTGCGGCTTGCTTATCCTCGCTATCTGCAAAAAAAGCTAATGCATCAGAAAGAAATGCTGGTGCAAATAATCTTGTCGAATCAACCATACAACTTTTTATTGCACCAAAAATATCTTCTTTAGAGACAAAAATAGCTTTTTGCTTATCTATGTAAATAAAACGAACGGTTATCTCCCCAAAAGAGCTTCTATATATATTTTGCTTATTATAACTCATAATTAACATTTCTAAATAAATGTAAAAAATAATCTCTTTAAGTCTAGCACTTTAATTATACTTGATGATCAAATTTTTTTATCCCATCCTTAATCTCCGCTCCTAGAAATCATATAAAATCTATAAAATCTTGGTTTTGTACGCTCTCTGTTGATAATCATTCCAGCGAGCGTAGGGTGTGTAGAATGGGGAAAATAGGGGACAGACCCCGTTTTTCCATCACTTTAGCATTTTTTATAATACGAATTTAGTTATACGTTATGTAAATGCTATTGAGAAGTCTAATTTTAACATATACTAAATCTTATGTACAAAACCGATTATTATTTTACCGAAACCGGTCAGATCGGCACCGCTTGAAACCAGGAGAAGGTTCAAGTCGTTGTGCAAACTAATAACTCACACCGCACGTTCATCGCTTGTTGACAGTGCATAAATCACCGGCAATCAACTGTTCATCATTCCATTATTTTTGAATAATCGGCTTCAAATCTTTAATTAACTTAGGTTTTTTTGAAACAACCGGCTGCCCTGAAATTTTTTGCCTATCCCGATAATACTGACACGCAGCATGAACGTCATAATTGAACTGAGCAGCCATTTTTTGTCGATGTTTGTGCAGTTCTTCCACAATGGGATCATTCCACATCGGTCTTACCTCCTAACCATTGGCGAAGGTATTGTTAATTAAAGTCAGGTTATTTTTATTGACTTCAATATAACAGCTATCTGCTTCAAATTGTTCAATCAGCAAATCAAGATAGTTATCAAAAATGTCAATCAATTCCTGATTAGTCACGTTGCCAAGGTTGATTTTTATCAACTTTTTTGGTGTTTTGTTAAGAAAATAGCTGTTCCGAAAATCAATATCTTTAGTGACTACCACATAATCATTTTCATCCGCATAACGACAAATGTCACTGTCTTTTGTGTACCATTTATCTAGGATACGATTGACATGATAAGGAACTTTACCAATCTATAAGGTATGTGAACGTCACAAAGTATTTTCATCAGGCTATTTTCCTCATAATCATGTCGCCGGAAACGACTAATCTCGCATAAGTTAAACTCGCAAAGATATCTTCTTCTTCAAGTTCTGGGTGATCGGCTAAAATATCTTTGGGAGACATTTTTGAACTTAACATATCTAAGATGACATCAATAGGCCATCTCATGCTCCTTATACAGGGTTTACCATGACAAATTTCCGGATTGAGAGTAATTCTTTCTAGGTATTCCATATTTTGTTACCTCCTCAAAAACGCTTGCTGCAAACGCAGACAGACTAAAAGATATCCAAACAAAACATCGTAGAAATGCTTGCCCTTGTTATGAAATGTTACATAATACCGCCATCAAATAGGGAGATTAGGGGACGGACCCCATTTTTCTATCACTTGGATGTCGTTGCAAGAAAGTATTAAGAGCGTGTTCAACTTGACTTGAATCCAATTGCACAGTTGATGGAATTTCTAAATGACAATAGATGTCTCTCATTTTTTCAATATGACGTTTTTGTGTTTCCTTATGATAGCTCATAACTGTTTTTGGTAAAATTAAGCAAAGTACGAATGAGTTGACGTTGCCATTTTAGATTGAGTGACAAGAAGAAGAAAATAGTAGACAGTTCCCGTTTTTCCATCACAAATTTCGTTATACGTTATGCAAAATACGATTGAGAAGTCTAATTTTAACATATACTAAATCTTATGTACAAAACCGATTATTATTTTACAGAAACCGGTCAGTGAGGCACCGCTTGAAACCAGGGGAAGGTTCAAGTCGTTGTGCAAACTAATAAGTCACACCGCACGTTCATCGCTTGTTGACAGTGCATAAATCACCGGCAATCAACTGTTCATCATTCCATTATTTTTGAATAATCGGCTTCAAATCTTTAATTAACTTAGGTTTTTTTGAAACAACCGGCTGCCCTGAAAATTTTTGCCTATCCCGATAATACTCTTGGGTAACGAGTATCCATTTCGAGTGGATGAAAATAACCTTTAATACAATTTGGATTTCGGATACAAATTGGTATAGGTTTTTTTTCTTTAAACCCAGCATTCGGATAAGGTTCTTTACCTTATGAGTGTGTTCAAATTGAGATGTTGACTAATGTATTCCATTACCGTTTCTAATTCTATAGGGGGTGATTCTTTAACCATTTCTTCTGTTCCAATATGTTTATGGTATGGAAAAGTAGCTACATCCTGATGATGCGGGGCATTATCCCATCTGATAATACAATAACCATTGTTATCCTGCCAATGAAATGAATATTTTCTTGAACCGTCTAAAAAGAGATAATCTTTGACAAAAAGTGTCGTTTGATTTTTGATTTCTAAATGACAGGCTAAATGATAAGATAAACCAACAATCTTAAATTTTTGAACATCATAATCTGTTATTAGATTAGAATATTTTTCGACGATTTCGAGTATCATTAAGTTCACTTATTGAGTTAGAATCTCTTGCCAGTAATCCAGGCTTTCTATAGCAAATTTCCATTTCATCCAATCGTTTTCCATTTCGTATGAGGCTTTTTGTTGTCTAAACGCCTTATAAAATTCTTGATAATTTTTCTGATATTTATTCTCCAAATATTCAATTTCCATCAAATAAGTGGATAATTCCTGTTTTGCTAATAGTATTGAAATTTCGTTCAGCAGTTCATCTTTGGAAAGATGAAGAACGGTAAAAATCTTTTCTTGTTTTTTGGGTAATATTCTCAAATTCTTATTCATGATACCTGTGGAATCAATGAGGATAGATTCGATTGATTAGTTCACGATACTTAATTGCAAGATAATACCAGAAACACTAAAAAATATCCAAACAAAACCAAGCACCGCAGAAATACTTGCCCTTGTTACGAGGTGTTTCATAATATAATTACCTCCATCAAGTTGATTAAAAAAAGTCAAAATGACTTCATTCGCATTTTCATAATACGAATTTCGTTATACGTTATGCAAAATACGATTGAGAAGTCTAATTTTAACATATACTAAATCTTATGTACAATACCGATTATTATTTTACCGAAACCGGTCAGTGAGGCACCCCTATAATAAATACTATGGAAAAAAACCAAGTTTTTTGGAAAAACGCAGGTGGATAAAAGAAATACGATTTTTTCAAAAAATGGTATTTCTAATATAGTTTTTCAGATAAATAACTTCAAAAAACCTGACAGGTTTCTGAAACCTGTCAGGTTTGGAACAGAAATTATTTTTATGAAAAACTATAGTGGCATTTTAAAATTGCCACTCGGCATCGCTTGAAACCAGGGGAGTGTTTCAAGATGAGGTGTTTGGGACCGGAACCCAATAGACACCTATAGTTCAGTTATCAGTTATTCCACTAATCATTAATCGTCATAAATAATTTTTTAATGAAATGCCAATACTACGTTATTTAAAAATGGTCAAGCCCTTTTTGAAAAATTTTTCACTGGTCAAAATAATTATGTTCACTATGGCGAATTTAAAGACTTCAGCCAATATACACGTATCGCTTTAGTTGATGGAAACATAGTAGAAATAGGGGACAAACCACATTTATTTTCAAAGTGTTTTTGCTAGTTTTTTGATTCTAAACGAATAGTTTTTTATTATGTCGGATGAAAAATAAAACGTGGTATGTCCCCTATTTCCATCAGATTTTTATATGAGTGTCATGCGAGGTACAACTTAACTATGCAACCAATCTTTTATTAACATCACCTCAATTTCGTTAACCTGCTTTAATCGCCTATCATTTGTCATAAATTTATCACACTCAGAATGAATAGCCGCTGAAATTTGTAAAGCATCCATACCCTTTAGTCCTTGATATTTAGAACGCAACCTAGCTGCCGTATCTGCTACCGGTAGTGTGATGTCTTGCAAATTGATGTCTAAGTCAGTACACAATTTTTCAAAAGCAGTTATCAGTTCATTTTTGCCCAGTTTATAAGGTTTGATGCAAAATTCTTTATGTGTTATGACACTAGTTGTCAATAAAATACAATTTGTTGTGCAGTATTCGATAAAACTGGCTATACGTTCTCCAAAATATTCATTGTTTTCTAACAAATAAATAAAGATAACAGTATCCAAGAAAACTTTGTTAAATCCTGTCATTATTCCGTAACTCCTCTACATACCGTTCTGCATCATCCCAAACATTTTTAGCGATTCCTTGATACTTTTTTAGAATTGATCTAGTTTCCTCACGCAACAAGTCCTTTTTCAACATTTCATAAAGTTCCTTTTTAGCTTCATAATTCAGTGATTGGATGTCCGGTAATATATTATTGATTGTTGTCATATTTACTCTCCTGTTTAAAAATGTTCTGGACAATGCTTGCCCTTGTTATGAGGTGTTTCATAATATAATTACCTCCATCAAGTGATTAAAAAAAGTCAAAATAACCTCATTAGCATTTTCATAATACGAATTTCGTTATACGTTATGCAAAATACGATTGAGAAGTCTAATTTTAACACATACTAAATCTTATGTACAAAACCGATTTTTATTTTACCGAAACCGGTCAGATCGGCACCCTGTCATAAATACTATGGAAACCAAGTTTTTTGGAAAAACTCGGTTTCTATTAGAAATACTATTTTTTCAAAAAATGGTATTTCTAATAGTGGCATTTTAAAATTGCCACTCGGCACCGCTTGAAACCAGGGGAGTGTTTCAAGATGAGGTGTTTGGGACTGGGACCCAATAGATACCTATAGTTCAGTTATCAGTTATTCCACTAATCATTAATCGTCATAAATAATTTTTTAATGAAATGCCAATACTACCACGCTATTTAAAAATGGTCAAACCCTTTTTGAAAAATTTTTCACTGGTCAAAATAATTATGTTCGCAATGGCGAATTTAAAGACTTCAGCCAGGTAGCCCACCATTCATTTCGTATAACATGGTATTTTTAGAATCATTTTCGGTTTTAACGAAATGCCCTTGCACCAAAAACACGTTAGGAGCCCTACCTGGCTTCGTTCATCGAACGTTTTAATTTCACACTGAGGCAACATGTTTCCTATCTTGCTAGGAAAACCCTCGGTTATTGTAAAAGTCAACATCATTTTAACTATTTATACCGCACACGGGCACAATTTAAACTTTTATGTAGGGTGGGCAAAGTCTTTTTTGTGCAACGGCAACCTTAATTAGAAAAGTTAAGTTTATTCCCGCGCCGAGTATATGATGGATTAACTTATATAATTACAACTATAGTTTTTCACATAAATAACTTCACAAAACCTGCCAGGTTTCCAAAACCTGGCAGGTTTGATCAAAAAATTATTTTTCTGAACATCTATATATTCAATTTCATAAAAGCTTACGGGTAGAAGTCAGTGATAACCCGATAAAGTTTGAACAACGTTACAAACATTGTACGCCAGCAATGAGAATGTAGTCTGTTCCCTATTTTTCTATTTTATCGGATTGAAAAAAAATTAACGAAACACTTTTCACTTGAGCATACATTTTTCGCCCTGGCACCACTTTCAGAACCGCCGCTGACTTTTGCGTAATACGGGCAAGTAGCAAAGTATCAGCAGCCATTAGGCGCACCAAAACTTGAGCCTGATTCAATGCCGATACCTCCTTTACAACCACTGGAATGACGTTAAGAATGCTAGTCTGTTTAGAGGGTTGCCAAACGAGACTCACATCACGAGCGTGTATTGCCACTCGCACGGTTTGTCCTATACTTAAATTTTCTCGTGGCAATAATATTTCTCCACCGTCAAAGCGTAGACATGTCAGGTGATAGTTTTCGTCGTGTTCTACAACTATCGCATCAATGATGGATACCGCATTATCAGCCCGTGCTAAAGGGAGAGATAGGCTAGTCAATATTTCCGAAGTGGGTCCGCTGCCCTGCACCCGTCCATTGAAAAGCAATAGCATCTGATCTGCTAAATGCGCGACTTCTTCTATCGAATGGCTAACATAAAGTATTGGTATAGAGAGCGTCTCATGCAATTGCTCAATATAGGGCATAAGATGGGCTTTACTTTTTTGATCCAGAGCTGCTAACGGTTCGTCCATCAGCAAAAATTCAGGACTAGTGAGCAGGGCGCGAGCTAAGGCAACCCGTTGCCGTTCTCCCCCAGAAAGGTTAGTTGTGCGGCGCTCAAGCAAGTGACGGATTCCAGTCAATGCGCTCGCTTCATCGAAACTAATGCGCCGTGTATTCACCCGCTTTAAAGCAAACTCAAGGTTACCGCGTACCGATAGATGTGGAAATAGTGCTGCTCCTTGAAAGACATAGCCAATAGGGCGTTTGTGGGGCGGCACAAAAATTTGCTCATTCTGCCAAACCGTCTTGCCTACCTGCAAACTGCCCCGGACGGATGGCTCAAGCCCTGCAATGCAACGCAGTAAAGTCGTTTTACCACCGCCGGAAGGGCCAAATAGGGCGGTTATCCCCGATTCAGGAAACGCAGTTTGCACATCAAGAGAAAAATTGCGCCGTTCTAATTGAAATTTAACCTCAATGCTCATAAATTAACTACCATAAATCGCCTATTGAATGTGTAAACTGCCACCAACATCAGAAATGAAAGTAGCAATAATCCACCCGCTAACCAATGCGCTTGGACATACTCTAAGTTTTCGACATGATCATAGATAGCAATGGAAAGCACTTGGGTTCTACCCGGGATATTGCCACCGATCATTAATACTACGCCGAACTCGCCAACGGTGTGGGCAAAGCCAAGAACTATAGCTGTCAAGAATCCAGGGCGTGCAAGTGGTATGACAACTGAAAAAAAAGTATCCAACGGTGATGCCTTCAAAGTAGCTGCCGCTTCCAACAACTGCTTACTAATGGCAGTAAAGGCACCTTGCAACGGTTGAACCACAAACGGTAATGAATACAAGACGGAACCAATGACTAAGCCGGTAAAAGTAAAGGCTAAAGGTTTTCCGCCCAAAGCGATTGAGAGACTTCCTACTGGACCATGGGGTCCGAGTGCAACGAGCAAATAAAAACCCAGTACTGTCGGTGGCAAAACCAGTGGCAAAGCAACCACCGCTTCTATTAAGGGCTTGCCGCGCCAATGAGTACGTGCCAACCACCAAGCCAGGGGCGTACCAACCAATAAAAGGATGACGGTTGTTATGGACGCGAGTTTAAGCGTAATCCACAATGCACTTATATCAGCTTCATGCAACATTTTGATATTTCCTCATTATTATGGAATCTCGTATAGTTATCCAGAAAAGTTTTGTCCCGAGTAAAGACCTGTCAGGTTTTCAAAACCTGACAGGTCTAGCTAGAACTTATCCGGGTATCTATAACCGAAACCTTGGATGATTGCTTTAGCTTCGTCACTCTGCACAAATTCCATAAAGGCTTTAGCGACTTGGTTATGAGAAATCAATACGGCTTGTTGCTTAATAGGCTGGTATAGTTCGGTTGGTACTTCCCAATAGGAACCGCTAATGGCAATACCCTGCCGTTTGATTTGCGAAAGGGCGACGAAACCTAATTCAGCATTTCCACTGATAACGAATTGGTAGGTTTGACCAATATTTTCGCCACGCACGAGTTGGAACTGCAAAGTCTCCCAGAGTCCTAATTTTTCTAAGACTTGTTTAGCCGCTGCACCATACGGTGCTAATTTAGGATTGGCAATGGCGAGGTAGCGATATGCCCGTTTTTTGAGTACCGTTGCATCGACATAACCGGCTTTTGGACTGAAAAGAACGATTTTGCCCTGAGCATAAGTAAAACGGCTGCCAGGCAATGCGACTCCTTTTTGTTCAAGCAATGCGGGGCGACGTGTATCCGCCGAAAAAAAAGCATCAAACGGTGCTCCATTCATAATTTGGGCATAGAATTTGCCCGTTGCACCAAAAACTAAGACGATTTTATCACCACTTTGGTTTTGAAATCGCTCGGCAATAGCCTTTATGGCATGGGTGAAGTTCGAGGCGACAACAATACGCGCTTCCCCGGCGATAACCGGTGGCGCTCCGATAAAAATACTTAGCAACAATATAGTTGGCATAAATCTAATCATGGCATGAAATTTCCTATTTTCGTATCTTCTCTTCTAAATTCGGTGGAAAAAACCTGACAGGTTTCCAAAACCTGTCAGGTTTGGGCAAGTTTACCCAGACTTTTTGATAAAATACCTATTTCTTTCAAATTAAGATGAGTTTCCAAAATACTATTTTAAAAGTAGTATTTTTTTTGTTGCTAAGTTTTTTAAGGCACAAATACCCTTTTTTCAAAAAATGGTATTTCAAAAGAAATCCGATTTTTGAAAAAAATCGGATTTCTTGCAGTACAAACCCCTACGAGATTAATCCCCGCAATAAATCCGCCTGTAAATCTTCAACCTCTTCTAAACCCACTGATATGCGAATGAGTCCATCATTAATACCCGCAGCACGGCGTTGTTCTGGCGTGATACGGGTGTGAGTGGTGCTTGCCGGATGGGTGATGGTGGTTTTGACATCGCCTAGATTACCGGTGATGGACATGATTTGGGTTGAATCAATCACATGCCAAGCGGCATCAATCCCTCCTTTAACTTCAAATGCAACTATTCCACCAAAGCGGCTTTGTTGTTTTTTAGCTAATTCATGTTGGGGATGCGAGGGTAAGCCTGGATAATAAACACGTTCCACGGCTTCTTGTTGTTCAAGCCACTGTGCGATTGTTTCCGCATTATCGCAGTGTTTTTGCATTCGCACATTAAGTGTTTCTAAACCTTTGAGAAAAACCCACGCATTAAACGGACTCATAGTCGGACCACCAGAACGAAGTATGGCAAAAATGTCTTTACCTACCAGGTTTTCAGAACCTATCACGGCACCGCCTATGCACCGCCCCTGTCCATCTAAAAACTTGGTAGCAGAGTGAAGCACTATATCTGCACCTAAAGATAGCGGCGTTTGCAATGCGGGGGTGCAAAAACAATTATCGACTACTAATAAACAATCGTGTGCATGGGCTATTTCCGCGATTGCAGATATATCAGCAAGCTCCGTTAGTGGATTAGAAGGCGTTTCTAAAAACAAGAGTTTTGTATTAGCTTGAATAGCGGCTTGCCAACTGTCAAGATCACTTAAGTTGACAAATGTCGTTTTTATATCAAACTTTGATAAGATTGTATTAAGCAATGTCACCGTTGAACCAAAAATACTTTGTGAGGCAACAATATGATCACCGGCTTTAAGTAAACCCAAACAGGTACTAAAAATCGCTGCCATACCCGATGCGGTTGCTATACAACGTTCTCCGCCTTCTAGGGCAGCAAGACGTTGTTCAAAATTACGTACAGTTGGATTAGTAAAGCGTGAGTAAATATTACCCGGTTCCTTTTGTCCAAATCGTGCCGCGGCTTGGGCGGCATTTTTAAAGACAAAGCTAGAAGTAGGAAAAATTGCCTCGCTATGCTCGCCCTCATCACTACGCACTTGTCCCGCTCGTACTGCACGGGTGTTAAATCCAAATTCGTTCCAGTCAATCATATTTTGCTCCTCTTTACTGATTATTCATCCCAGGGTTCGTTAATGGCATTTTTTGGATAAAGTTCATAATGCTCTTTTTTCTTCTGGTTATTATTGGGTAATAGATATTCTTTTGGGAGACTTTTTAACAGGGGGTAAGCTTCCATCGCCTGGTAAAACTCCTCTTCTCCACGCTCATATAAAAGGTATAAACCATTATAAAAAATTAAAATTAACTCAAAACCAGAAAGTTGGGCGCGAACAATGTTCAAGTAATCTTCTTTCGCTTGTGTACTTATATAAATTTTGTGAGATTCCACAAACAGGATCATCTGATAAAGATTACGAAAATAATGCTCTAGTTTTTCCTGATTACCTCTGACATAAAATTTTTTATAACTTTTTCTAATAATTTCTTGGCTATTGTTTAAAATAGAAGAAAGATCGGCATAAGAAAGGTTATTAGATTTTCTAATAGCAATCGTTTGCTCAATTTCTTTTATTTCTTCATCATACGCATATTTAAGCGCATGAAAAAAATGAATAAAACAATTTCGTCCTTTAATCAATTTAGTACCATTCTCAATAGTTAAACCACTAACGAGATTATGGTGTAAGTTTAAAAGTTGAAAAAAAGTACCTTCAAAATTCTGCCGTTTTAACGCATTTGAAACATTTTTCAATTCATAAGTTGA
>Ga0233403_10001351_pt1 | contig 11516 bp, 7 predicted proteins | sample Na_oxic_1_MG_FD_179866 | JGI IMG/M metagenome (GOLD analysis project Ga0233403, IMG submission 179866) | Seawater microbial communities from Saanich Inlet, British Columbia, Canada - Na_oxic_1_MG | ecosystem: Environmental > Aquatic > Marine > Inlet | place: Canada: British Columbia | collected...
TGTGGGTTAGAATGCCGCAGGAGTCTGCAAATTTTTTGATTTACCTTGTTTCTTCCGGGGATGATGGATTTAAAGTGTGAGGAGTAAAAAATAATTATCAATTATTTCAAACTGTTTGATGATTTTATGGGGGGGGGGATGTGGGCATTGGCACATTTTTCCTTGACATTCCCAAAAGTCTCTGGCAGTAATATCCATGTTTTTTGGATTTCTGGTGATTCGACATTTTTTTGAACAGGCGGGTCAGAACTCCGCAGGAGTCTGCAAATGATTGACACAAAACTTATCCTGATTGAAGGACCTCCGGGATCAGGCAAAACAACAACCGCCAAAAAACTGGCTGCCGAAATTTCAGACACCGGAATGCCGTGTCAGTGTTTCCGGGAATGGGGAACGGACAATCCCATCTTTATCGGCAAAGATGAGGAACTGGATTCGGTGATCGCCTCGTCCGTGTCGCGTGAGGAGGATGTGATCCGGCAGTGGCGGCAATTTGTCCGGGAAAGAGAGTCGGAAGAGACGGTCAGCGTCATGGAGAGCCGTTTCTGGCAGTCCACTGTCATGTTCATGCATCTGGCCGGTCATCCGGCCGAAGGTGTGCTGGAAAGCAACCGCCGCGTCATTGATATTATACAGACACTGAAACCCGTTCTGATCTGTTTCGCAATTCATAAAGATGAATACAGTGAACTTTTCAGGCAGACTGACCAGGCCAGGATGGAGCAGGAGGGGTGGGACCGTGATATAAGCTGGGAACAGCATATTTTAAACGCACTTGAACCCCAGAAATGGCTGACTGACCGGGGACTGAAAGGGGAAAACGGAATCATGAGGGTTTCTGAGGCTTTTGATCTGCTCAGAAAGGATCTGTATGACAACCTGCCCTTTCCGAAAATCAGAATACATGATCCGCACCATGACCGGGAGTCGGCAATGCGGCAGATGCGGGACTTTCTGGAGATTCACCATACGCTTAGGAGCCGCCTTTCCGCTCTGTGGCGGACATTGTTGTCACGGACAGGCATGAAAGAAAGACAGGAACCGAAAGATGATGGACGATAATTTCAAAAAATCCGAAGGCGGCCCGCATATTGCCATTGTCGGGATGCCGGACGGGGTTGCAAACTCCGTCCGGCAGATTATGGATCAATAAAAACAGTTGGTTACGATCTTAGCTTGATTCGTATGGGGGCACTGACACATTTTTTTCTTGACATTCCCAAAATTCTGTAGTAAAAGGGCATAATGTTTTGAATAAGCGGATCAGAATTCCGCAGGGACACACCCGGACAGGAGCTTATATCACCTGACAAGATTTCCCGAAAATTTTTTCCAATCTGAAAATCACTGTCAGACAGGCATTCAGGATTTTCTCAGCTTATAACTCAACTGTCAGGTTTTTTTCTGCTGACTAAATTTATTGGCAATTTTAAGGCAGGGACTTTGAAAGCCCGATCCGGGAAAGGGAGACTGAGCATATTGCAGGAAGAAAGACAGAACAGAAAAACAGTTTGGGAGAGAACCGGCACATCTGATCTTCCCCCCGGAAAGACGGCATTCATCTTTTCCGGCCTGGGCGCCCAGTGGAAAACCATGGGGAGCGGACTCCTTGACGAAGAGATTTTTCACAGAAAACTCGCTGAGTGCGACAGGGCGTTCGGCAGATATGCAGGCCGCTCCATAATGGCTGATATTGCGAAAAACGCGGACTGTTCACTTATGGAAGACTCGGAAATCGCCCAGCGCTGCACATTTGCCATCCAGGTCGCGCTTGCCGAACTTCTGTCCGACCGGGGAATAAAACCCGACGCGGTTGCGGGGCACAGCGTGGGAGAGATAGCCGCCGCACATACAGCCGGGATTCTGACAATTGAAGACGCGGCAGAGATACTCTGGCAACACAGTATTTTAATGAAAAAATTAAAAGGCAGAGGGAGACTGCTCTTTGCAGCGCTGCCGGCAAAAGATATTGAGGATCTGATAAAAAACGAAAGAGAATTATCCGTCGCAGCCGTCAACGGCCCTGAATCCGTGGTTGTCTCAGGTGCGGAACGCATTTCGGATCTGAAAAAAACATTGGAGGACAGAGATGTTTTCACCCGCATTCTCAAGTTGGAATATTGCGTGATTCCGCGTACAAGTTGAAGAAAATCGGAGAACAGGAAAAACAGGCTCACAAAGAAAAGGGCTGGTGGTCAGATAGTAAATGTTAAATGTCAAGCAACAATAAAGAGTTAAATAAGGAGGGAGTAAACATGGGAAATCTGAAGGGAACTCAGACTGAAAAGAATCTTCTGACGGCGTTTGCAGGTGAATCTCAGGCCAGAAATCGCTACACATACTTTGCAGCGCAGGCAAGAAAGGAAGGTTATGTGCAGGTTTCGGCAATTTTCGAGGAAACCGCCAATCATGAAAAGGAACATGCAAAGCGGTTGTTCAAATTCCTTGAAGGCGGAGAGCTCGAAATAACTGGAGCGTTTCCCGCAGGCGTTATCGGAACAACCCTTGAAAATCTGAAGGCTTCCGCAGGCGGGGAGCATTTCGAGCATACGGAAATGTATCCTGAGTTTGCAAAAGTTGCCCGTGAGGAGGGTTTCAATGTCATTGCAGCGGTCTTTGAGGCGATTGCCGTTGCTGAAAAGCAGCATGAAAAAAGGTACAATGACATTGTGGCGAATCTCGAAAGCGGTCGGGTTTTCAAGAGAGATGAAAAAGTTACATGGTCCTGCCGCAACTGCGGTTATGTCCACGAAGGTAACGAATCGCCTGCGAAATGTCCGGCATGTGCTCATCCGCAAGCGCATTTTGAACTGCTTGGGGAAAATTATTAGGATTGAACGTGCCTTGAATCTTAATCTTGCTCTCACTCGAATCTGTCAGAGAGCAAGATTAATTTATTGATGTAGTGAAAGTGGGAAATATGCCTGAAAGACTGCAAGTCTATAAGTGTGAAGGATGCGGGAAATATCATTGAAGTGCTTCATGGAGGAGATGGTGAACTTGCCTGTTGCGGGAAACCCATGGGGCTGATGACTGAAAACACAGTGGATGCAGCTAAGGAAAAACATTTTCCTGCGCTGGAAAAAATTTCCGGAGGAGTAAAGATCAAAGTCGGAGAGGTTGCCCATCCCATGAATGAAAAGCACTATATCGAATGGATCGGGATTGTTGCAGATGGAAAAGTTTACCGCCGGTTTCTTAATCCCGGGGAAGTGCCCGAGGCAAGCTTCAATGTGGAAGCCGATCAGGTCTCAGCACGGGCATACTGCAACCTTCATGGTCTCTGGAAAAATTGATGTTTATTTTGAGGAGGAGGAAATATGGCCAATGCACTTGTAGTATATGCAACAAGAGGCGGTGAGACGAAAAAGATAGGCGAGCTCATTGCTGAAGGACTCCGATTTTCCGGTAAGGAAGCGACTGTGGTAAATGTCAATGACATCGGCAAAGAGACAGACCTTCAAGGATATGATGTTCTTGCATTCGGCTCTGCCACATACCACGGTGATATGATGCAGAAAATGAAGACCATGCTTTTTCTTGCTGAAAAAGCCGATCTTGAAGGAAAAGCCGGCGGCGCTTTCGGTGCTTTCGGATGGAGCGGTGAAGCCCCTGATCGGATTTTTGACACGATGAAGAATGTCTTTAAAATGGATATGGCAACCGGTCCCTTAAAATTGAAATCAAGTTCACTTGGGGGCGGAATTCAGATGGCCCAGGATTACGGTAAGGAAATCGCCGGAAGAACTGATTAATTGAACCTGCCCGTCACAAAATTGCTCGCGGGGGATTGACAAATCCCCCGCCCCTCACTGTTTCGGATTTGGCAATCCGAAACGAGCAGGAAAAGTCTTTTTCAAGGCATGGTCTGCCTCTGCGCTGACAATTGTCCTGTGTACGTTTTTCGGCGTTATCGGGCTGTTTCCGAATCTGTTCCCCTCAACCTTAAATGCGGATTACAGCCTCACCGCTTATAATGCCTCTGTCAAAGACCTCCGAGGTTTTAAAAACCTCGGAGGTTTCATCAATTCCGGAGGTTTCATCAATTCCCAGGGGTAATCAATTTTTGCAATGTGACAGCACTGCATAGCAAAACACATCCGACAATATCAGACCACATCCCGGGCCAGAACAATGCGAGAGCGGCCAGTCCGAAAAGGATCGTCTCAGTCCAGGTGGCCTTTCGCATGAAATACCGATCAATAGCCGCTGCAAAAGCAACCAGACCCAACGTGGTCGCTATTATGGTTATCAACACTTCCAGATTCATCAGCGAATAGTTGTCGCCGACCCCCAGCAGGGGCCGGTAGGCCATGACAATAGGTATAATATAAAGCCCTTTGGCCAGTTTCCACGACGTAAAAGCCGTTTTCATTGGATTCGCATGGGCCACACCGGCCCCGGCAAAACTGGCGAGACTTACCGGCGGCGTGACATTGGCATCCTGTGAGTACCAGAAAACAATCATGTGGGTAACGAGCAGCGGCACACCCATATCGAGCAGCGCGGGTCCGGCCAGAGTGCTCAGAACAATGTAGCTCGCTGTCACAGGGAGTCCCATGCCGAGCACCAGGGAGGCCGCGCCGATCAGCAATATGGCCAGGGCCTTGATACCAAAGCTGAGATCTATTACCAGGCTTGAAAATTTCAGCCCCATACCGGTGAGAGTCACCATGCCGACGATGATACCCGCGGCCGCACATGCCACCGAGACCATGACCGCGCTTTTCGCGCCTTTGTCAAGGCCCATGATAATATCTTTCACTTCAGACAGGGCAAATCGGCCCAAACTGATCCTTTCAGGATGATCCTCTGCAAGCTTCCGGGATGCTATCACCCATTTTCCGGTATTGGCCGCAATACTGGCCGCGACCGTACTCATAACAGCCACAAAACCGGCCATCATCGGCGAATAATTGGCCAGCAGCACATAAATCAGAATTCCCAGGGGAATGATGAAATGCAGCCCGCTTTTCAGCACCTCCGTGATTCTGGGCAGTTTCTCTTTCGGCTGACCCCTGAGCCCCTGCTTTTTGGCCTCAAAGTGGACAAAACAGAGAAGCGTGACATAATACATTATAGCGGGTATCAGGGCCACTTTGATAATGGTCAGATAGCTTGTTTCCGTAAATTCGGCCATGAGAAACGCGCCGGCCCCCATGATGGGCGGCATAAGCTGTCCCCCGGTGGAGGCGGCGGCCTCGATGGCCCCTGCCACATGTGCGCGATACCCGACTTTTTTCATCATCGGAATAGTAAAAGAGCCGGTGGCCACCACATTCCCCACGGCTGAACCTGATACAGACCCCATGAACCCGGAGGCCACCACCGAGGTTTTGGCAGGCCCGCCGGAAAATCGCCCGGTAAGAGCATACGCTATATCAATGAAGAAATTTCCGCCCCCGGTGACTTCAAGGAAAGCTCCGAATAAGACAAATACAAAAACAAATGTGGCAGCAACACCGATGGGCAGTCCGAAAACGCCTTCGGTGGTCAGCCAGAGGGTCGTGGCGATACGCTCGATGCTGTATCCTTTGTGAATGATCAGTTCCGGCATATACTGACCGCACAAGGCGTATGAAATGGCCATGATGCATATACCGGCCATCATCCACCCGATCACCCGGCGGCAGGCTTCCAGCACAAGCAGGCATCCGATAACACTGACCCACAGATCACTTGGGAGCCAGTCTCCCTGACGTTCAAAAATGGCCGTCAGATTGATACATATGTAAGCGGTACAGTAAATCGACGCGGCCACGAGCAGCCAGTCAATGACAACCCATATATTCAGATGGTCTTTGCGAGCCTTGCTGAACGGCGGTTTAATCAGAAATGTCAGCGTCAGAATGGCCCCCAGGTGGATGGTTCTCTGTACGAGCGCGGTCAGGGCAGTGATGCCTGCGGTGTAGAGTTGGTAAAGGCTGAGGCTGACCGCTACAACCATGATAACATACGCCGTGATTACAGCCACAGGATGAGACTCCTGTCCGGATTCCCCGGTTTGGTCCGCGTCTGAAGATTTCTCTGCGGAAGACGGGTTATCTTGTTTCATCATCTGATTCCTTGTTTGGCTACCAACCTGAAGCGGGATATTTTTATAATTTATACCACGGAACATAAATGTTTTTCGTGGTTTAATATTAAGGTGTCACCGCTTAAACTGGCAACCCATGGCCCGTCGATGCCAGGAAGAAGCTGAAGCTGAGATATCCGAAACACTCGGGCTGCCCAGTCTGCGGGAAGGGCAGTCTGACTGGAAGCAGATGCTGAACAGTCTGGGGATCCTGCACACACGGGGCGGGAAAGTTGATTGGCCCGGATTTGAACAGGATTATGAACGGCAAAAGGTGATCCTGCCCAACTACCCCTTTCAGGGAAAACGATACTGGACGGAAAAAAAGCAGGTCCGCTCACATAAGAGCGCAACCCCGCACCTGCATCCCCTGCTGGGTCATCAGCTGCATTCCCCGGCATTTCAGTCCGAAAAGCTCATCTTTGAACAGGAACTCAGTTCCCGGGAAAACGGACCGGACTGGCTGGCAGATCACATAGTGTATGGAAAAATCGTGCTGCCCGCAACCGCGTATCTGGAAATGATTCTGGCGGCAGGCAGAATCGCTCTTGACACTGATACGATAACCATTGAGGAGTTCGACATTCAGCAGGCACTCATCCTGCCCGAGAACGGGGCAAAAACAGTTCAGACGATTCTCACGTCTCAGCAGGAACAGAATATGTCTCACCATTGCCGGATCGTCAGCCTGACAATGGCGGAAAGCGGGGAACGAAAATGGACAGTCCATGCGGAAGCCCGGGTGTCAGTTGCGGAGACAGCAGTTCCGCCGGCCGGCGCGGATGATTTGGCAGAAGTGCGGGAGCGTTGCAAAGAAGGCACGGATGCGGAAACCTTTTATCATATCTTTGAACACGCGGGGATCACTTACGGAAACACTTTCAAAACTGTCAGATCCCTGCACTCCGGTGAGGAGGAGGCCCTGGCCCGGATTGTTCTGCCCGATGAGGAGCTGTCCCGGATGGACGAATATCATTTCCATCCCGTGTTGCTGGACGGATGTCTGCAAGTGGTCGGAGAAATCCTGTCAGCAGAGCAGCACAGGCTTTCCCTGCCGGTGGGGGCAGAGCAACTGAGCGTGGCATGTCGCCCGCGGCAGGGCGAAATATGGTGTCATGTCAGAATGAAATCAGACAGGGACCGGAACCCGCTCATAAATCTGACGATGACGGACGCGGATGGCATGAGGGTAGCGTCTCTGACGAATCTGAAAGTGCGTCAGGCCAGCGAGAAGGCATTACTGAGCCAGGCAAAGACTCTGAACTGGCTTTATGAGTTGCGCTGGGAACCGCAACAGCAGAGTCGGACAGAAGCCGCAGCGGATGCCGGTGCGGAGAATCACTGGCTGATTCTGGCTGACGACACCGGGATCGGGGAGCAGTTGGCGGATCGCCTGAAGGCCGGAGGAGAATCCTGCTGGCTGGTGAAAGAGAACAAGGCAGGCCCGGGCGAGGCGTCCGCCCCGAAAGAAGACCGGGCCCTCACCGTGCCCAATACGCTCTCAGACATGGAGCTTATGCTGACCCGCCAAAAAAACAGGACAGACTCGCGGATCACAGGAGTGGTTCATCTGTGGGGTCTGAATATGGCGGAGCAGGACCTGACAACGGCTGCCATGCTGGAAGGAGCCACCGAGCTTGGCTGCGGGAGCACCCTGCATCTGGTGCAGGCGCTGACCCGTGCCGGATATGCTGTTCCGTTTTATCTGATCACGCGGGGAGCACAGAGTGTGAGAAGAAACCGGGTTTCTCCGGAAGGCTTTTCACAGCAGCCCGGGGATGAGAAGCAAACCGGCCTGTCGGGAACACATACGCTGGCCGGGCTGGCCCAGTCACCGCTGTGGGGCATGGGCAGAGTCATCGCCCTGGAGTATCCCGAACTGACCCTGACAATGATAGATTTGGACAGCCCGGAAAAGGCTGAGGCTGATGATGACGCTGCTCATCTGAGTGCCGAACTGGGCACCGCCGGAAAAGAAAGCTATGTTGCCTTTCGGGACGGACAGCGATATGTGGCCAGACTGCTTCCGACAAGTCCCGCTTCTCTGAACAGTTCCTTTCAGACACAGGAAAAGGGACAGGACAGCCCGGGCACAGACACCCTCATCCGGCCTGACCGCAGTTATATAATCAGCGGCGCGTTTGGCGGACTGGGCCTGCTGGTGGCGGACTGGCTGGTGACACGGGGCGCGGGACAACTGATTCTTGTCGGCCGGTCCGGGCCGGATGAGGCTGCCCGGGAACTGCTGAACCGATGGCGCGAGGCAGGTGCGGACCTGAAGGTGGTGTGTGCGGATGTGAGTGCCGAGCATGACTCCAGGGAGATACTGGCCCCCGTCCTTAATGATGCGTATCCGCTGGGAGGAATTATCCACGCCGCGGGGGTGCTGGATGACGGCCTGCTGCAACAGCAGAACTGGTCCCGTTTCCGATCCGTTCTGGCACCCAAGGTGCAGGGCGCCTGGCACCTCCATCAGCTGAGCCTGGGGCATGATCCTGACTTCTTTGTCATGTTCTCCTCACTGAACTCCCTGCTGGGCAATGAGGGACAGGCCAATTATGCGGCGGCCAACAGTTTTCTGGATGCCCTGGCAGCTTACCGCCGCAATCAGGGTTTGGCGGCAACGGCTGTCAACTGGAGCATCTGGGCGGATGTGGGTATGGGGACCGGGGAAAAAATGATTGCCCAGACAAGCCGCAAGGGCCTGATGGCAATTCCCCCTGATGAGGGGATCCGCATGTTGGAAACGGTCCTGCTGGCGGACATGACCCAGGTGGCAGTGGCACCTGTCAACTGGTCCCGCTTCAGAACCGACCTGCTGCCCGCGGGTGTGCAGGCTTTCCTGTCCCGGACTGAGAGCGGGCAGACTGTCCCCGGAACCCTGATTTCAGACCGGCCGACGCAGGGGCAGTTGCAAAAACAGATGAAAGCCCTGCCTCATAATGAACGGGCAGACTTCCTGCAACATTATGTGCGACAGACCGTGGCAGAAGTGCTGGGGGACTCGGAACAGGTCATAGACCCCAGGCAGGGCTTCTTTGATCTGGGCATGGATTCCATCGCCGCTGTGGAATTGCGAGACCGCATGCAAAAGGACCTGGGCTGTCAGCTGCCGGGCGCTCTGACCTTCAATTATCCCACGACTGAGACATTGCTTGAGTATCTCACAGACCATCCCCACTTGGCTCCGCTTTTTGCGGCGCCGGAAATCACAGAAGTCGCGGCTCATCATACAAGCGAAAGCGCATCATCGGAGAGCCGGTTCAGTGAACCCATAGCAATTATCGGAATGGGCTGTCGCTTTCCCGGGGCAGACAATCCCCGGGAGTTCTGGGAACTTCTGCGGGAGGGAAGGGATGCCATTATCGAAGTTCCGTCGGACAGATGGGACGTGGAAGCCTTTTATGACCCTGACCCGAATGTACCCGGCAAGATGTACACCCGCCATGGCGGCTTCCTGGCCGGTGCCACCCATTTCAGTGCGGAATTTTTCGGGCTTTCGCCCCGGGAGGCCATCCGCATGGATCCCCAGCAGCGTCTGCTTCTGGAAGTCACCTGGGAGGCTCTGGAAAACGCGGGGTTGCGACCGTCACAGCTCATGGGCAGTGGCACCGGGGTGTTCGTGGGTATTATGAACAATAATTACATAGAACAGCAGTTGAAAAGCAATCCTGTCCAGATTGCGGATGATCCGTATTTCAGCATGGGCAGCTCCTCAAGCGCGGCTTCGGGACGCCTGTCGTATTTTCTGGGACTTCAGGGCCCGAACATCGCGCTGGACACGGCCTGCTCGTCCTCACTGGTCACCCTGCATCTGGCCCGCCAGAGTCTCCAGCGTGAGGAGTGCGAACTGGCAATTGCAGGCGGTGTGAATATGATTGCGGTGCCGGAAACCCTGATCAATGCCTGCAAAATGGGTATGCTGGCAAAGGACGGACGTTGCAAGACCTTTGATGAAAAGGCGGATGGCTATGTAGCTGGCGAGGGATGCGGGATGCTTGTCCTGAAACGTCTGAAAGACGCCCGCCGGGACAATGACACAGTTCTGGCGGTGGTCCGGGGCACGTCGGTCAATGAGGACGGGCGCAGCAGCAGCCTGACAGCGCCCAACGGTCTGGCCCAGCAGGAGGTGATCCGCCGGGCGCTGGCCGAAGCCGATGTCAGGCCGCACCAGATCAGTTATATCGAAGCCCACGGAACCGGCACGGCCATGGGAGATGTGGTTGAAGTTGAGGCTGCCCGGAGTGTGCTGGAAAAAGAGCGTACCGTGCCTTTTCACATAGGGTCCGCCAAAACCAATATCGGGCATCTGGTCGCGAGCGCCGGAGCCGCAGGAGTTATGAAAATCGTGCTGGCTTTGCAGCATAAGACCATTCCGCCCCATCTCAATCTGGACGTGCCCAATCCCAGGATAAACTGGAATGATGAGCTGATGAGAGTGCCCGCCGAGGCCACCCCCTGGCACCCTCTTGAGGGGCGCCGGCTGGCCGGAATCAGTTCTTTCGGATGGTCCGGAACCAATGCCCATGCGATCATAGAACATGCGGAACCGCCTGAGTCATATAAATCCGCACAGAACTGGCATATCCTGCCGTTGTCAGCCAAAACCGGAACAGCTCTGGATAAGGCAGGTGCCAGATTGTCTGACCATCTGAAGCACCATTCCCGGGAGGAGCTGGCGGATGTGGCCCACACCCTGCAAACCGGCCGGGATGCCTTTTCCGAACGCCGCGTGGTGCTGTGTCAGACCCGGTCCCAGGCAATTGAGGCCCTGGAAAATCCGGGAAGCGAGCGGGTGCTGAGCGGCACTCAGGCTGCGAGACAGCGGCCTGTGACCTTCATGTTCCCCGGGACCGGGGATCAGTATCCGGGCATGGGCCGGCAGTTGTACGAGCAGGAACCTGTTTTTCGCGAGAGCATTGATGCGTGTTGTGAGATTTTGCAGCCCCTGACGGGCTCCGATTTGCGGGATGTCCTTTATCCTGATGAGGAACTCACTCCTGATCCTGAGAGCAGGCCCGGACTTGATTTTGCACGGATGCTCGGCCGGGACGACCGGACAACTCCTCAGCAACTGGACAGAACCGTCTTTGCCCATCCCGTTCTGTTCATGACGGAATTCGCACTGGCAAAACTCTGGATGCACCGGGGCATCCGCCCCCGGAACATGATCGGCTACAGCCTGGGAGAATTTGTGGCCGCGTGCCTGGCCGGCGTGTTCTCCCTGGAAGACGGCCTGAAACTGGTCGCGGGCAGGGCGAGGCTGATTGACGATCTGCCCGCCGGCGCCATGCTGGCCGTCGGTGCCGGGGAGGAGGATGTCCGGCCTTATCTTGACGATGGCGTGTCTGTTTCCGGAATCAACGGTCCCATGATGTGCGTCGTGGCCGGCGGGGAGGATGATATCGCCCGCATGCGGGGGAAGCTGGAGGATCAGGGT
>Ga0233403_10001353_pt1 | contig 11511 bp, 9 predicted proteins | sample Na_oxic_1_MG_FD_179866 | JGI IMG/M metagenome (GOLD analysis project Ga0233403, IMG submission 179866) | Seawater microbial communities from Saanich Inlet, British Columbia, Canada - Na_oxic_1_MG | ecosystem: Environmental > Aquatic > Marine > Inlet | place: Canada: British Columbia | collected...
AGCGTTCCAGCGCCTGCCAAATCATCATCAGAATCCCCACCATATACACAACCACCGGCCCGGACAGGCGTCCGGTGCGCGGCAGAATCACGAGCAAAATTATGCCCGCCGGCAGCAGAATGATGAAAAGGAAAGGCAGCGTCATCTGAAATCCGCTTTGCGTGGTGAAGGCCGCAATATAGAACACATGGGCAATCAGAAAGCTTATGAGGCCGGCCATAAATTGATCGGTCGGCAGCATCAGAAAAATGTCGCCGGCCAGCGAAAACACCAATCCAATCAGAATAAGATAGGTGTAGGTAGGGCTGATTGTGGGTGTTTGCAGAGCGCACAACAGAATAATGAGCGACGTGCAGAGCGGTTTGGCGATATACATCAACCGGTGCTGTTCGGCATATTCGGCCTTGATATATATCCCCACTGAAATAATGATGCTTACGGTGATAATGAGCGACAGCATACTTTCCTCCTTTCCATCAATTCTTTTCGCGTATTTGGCGTGTTTCGCGGCTCATTTTCAGGTGAATCATGGAAAAGTCAAGCAACTTCCAACCGGAATGTCTGCGAATGTGCGGAACTCAACCGCATTGGGGAATACGCACGGCGCCGGGTGCGCTGGAGCATGGTGGGATGAGACGGGTCATTTAACTGTTCATTGCCATAATAGCTGTAATCCAAATTTCTGATAATCCGGCATGTTCCGATCTTTTGAGATTAATGTCATACTTCTGCTGATTGCTTGCCAAATGATCAACCTATCAAATGGATCCTTATGGTGCATTTTAGGAAGTTTGTAAAATGTTGACGCTTCTTCTTCAGAGATTGTTAATGTTTGAATATCTATGCGTCTTGCCTGCTGTGGCAATTCATCCGGCGCGATCCCTTCAAGTTCAAGTTTCCCTGTCGCATATTTTAAAGCGATTTCCCAATAGGTGATTGTACTGACATAAATATCATTCTCTAACGTTCTCATGGCCTCTTTGGCGTTTACAGAAAGTTTCTCATCGTCAAATATGCCCCAGAGAAATGTATGCGTATCAAGCAAATAGTTCATAGCGTAAGCAGTTCGTCATCAGTGATCGTGAAGTCATGTTTGATAGTATATGTGGCTTTCCCTTTTAAAATCCCAAGTGGTCGTTCGCGTCGTGTTTGGTAGGTCGCATACGACACGATGACCGCAATGGTCTTCTGACTGTGTTCATTTCTGATCATGATCTCTTCGCCCTGTTGTACCATGTCCAGGAAGTGACCAAAATTTTCTTTCACGTCAGAGCGTGTGACGGCTTTCATAGATGCCCCTTCACGTTAATGACAAACATTGCCTTTTCTGATTATGAGTGCAACGCAACACAAAGTTGAAAAATATTACCGCATCGTCATAAAATTTGTCAAGCACTATCGTCGAGATGATCGCAGAAAACACTCTGAGCGGTCGCCAAACGGCATGGACAACCCTTCTATCCTTCCTTCGCCTATTTCTTGTCAAAAACATCTGAAGGAAGACCAAACTTCTTGATCAACCCTGTTAAGGCATAAGGAAGTAACATCGTTTTTTTTCCATGAGATTTCACCGGAAAAGAGAGATTGCCTCTGATCTCCTCGTAGGAGAGGGTTGGGGGTGAGGTCAAGAAAGCGCAATCTATACCGGTGTTGAGTATATCACAGGCCCTATCGCCCCAGGACTTTGTACACACATTCCGGCTGTTGACGGCCGCGGATGGAGAGTTCGCCCAGGCAATCGAATCGGAAGCTATCTTGCGCCTGAGTATGGGTGGCGGCCGTAATCAGCAGCGGGAACTGATAGTCTTTGGTCAGCGATTCGATGCGCGAGGCCAGATTGACGGCGTCGCCGATGACGGTGTAATTCATGCGCCGCTCCGAGCCGACATGGCCCACCAGCATGGTGCCGCTGTTGATGCCGATGCCGATCTGAAACGGCGGCTTGCCCTGGTGCTGCCAGCGTTGATTCAGCGACTCCAGGGCATCCAGCATATCCAGAGCGGTCTCGACGGCCCGGCGAGCATGATCGGCCTGGGGCAGCGGCGCGCCAAATACCACCATGATGGCGTCGCCGATGAATTTATCAATGGTGCCTGCGTGGGCAAAAATCACATCGGTCATGGCCGCGAAATACTCGTTGAGCTGCGTGATCAGCACCTCCGGGTCGGCTTCTTCGGAATAGGACGTGAAGCCGCGAATATCCGTGAACAGCACGGTGGCTTCCCGGCGCTCGCCGCCTAATGTAATGCTGCCGCGCTGCCGCAGCACATTGTTCATGACCGGTTCCGACACATAGCGCGAGAACACGCTGCGCAGCGCCATTCGGCGGCGATAAACAATGATAAAGCCCGCCGCAATCCCCAACAGCAGTGCCACAATAAGTCCTTGCCCCACCAAACGCCGCAACATGGCTTTAGTCGAGGCGTTCAACCAGTTAACCTCAAGGCCGATCCGGAAGAAGCCGAAAAGATCCTGATTCAGGTAAAAGGGTTCCAGCGTATCGAACACTCGCATATCGCCGCTCATGGTAATTCCGGTGTATGTGCTTTTGTCCGATGGAAAAGCCGGCAGCGGTTCCGGAAGCGGCGGCGCGGCATGAGTGTCCTCGTTACTGGTATGCAGCATCTCGCCTTCAAGCGAGTAAAAGGCAATGTAGGCGATGCCCGCTTCCTGGGTGACCAATTCGGCCATCAGGGCGGGAAGACCGATCCGCTCCTGAAATTGCAGCACATAGGTTGCATCCACACTTAACACGATGGCGCCCTCACCATCCGACCGGGCCAGCGCCACGCCGAAGGTGGTGCGTTTGGAAAATATTTGTTCTCGAAATCCGCGTGTTATGCGCTCTTGCTCGCCCTGATAAACCGGCGCAAACACTTTGGAGACTGTGGACCTGACCTGTAGCTCTTCACTGGACGACACCGCTTTCCGGCCGGCGGCATCAACCAGATGAATGTGTAGAATGTGATGCTGTTGAGCAATGACTTCCAGCAGCTCCGGCGTGACTGCCGCGCCGTTCGCCAGTTCCCGATCCAACATGACGCCGATATCGAATAAGCGTTGGGCGATCAATTGCTCGACTTCGATATTCGCCAGCAGCGTATTCCGAAACGCCGATTCAAGGGCGTGAATCAGCAAAATACTTTCCTGACGCATAAATTCATTCATCTCCTGCGTCCGTCGAAGATAAGATTGCGTTGACATGAAGAGCATAATGGCGGTGATCAACGCGACCGCCAGCATAACCAGCGTGATGGGTTGACGGAAAAATGTCAGCATTGATTTCATACACCGGGTTCCTTGAGATTCATCACCGGATAGACACGCAATGAATCCTGTTTGCCTTTGGCAACGATCGTGCGCGGTTCACCTATGACTATAGACGACTGAAGTTTCTCATAACAGGCTTGAGAGAGCAGAATTTCATCGCCTGCCGCCTGATCGCAAATTCGTTTCCCGGTATTGACGGTGTCACCGATAATATCGTACGCCTTAACTTCCCGGCTTCCAATTAAGCCTTCCACCAATGGCCCGCAATGAACTCCGGTTCCCGCCGACAATGCATACGGCCGCAAAAAGTCTGTCATAGCATCGCGCAATTGGAGTACTGTGCGGAGGCCGGCTTCAGGGGACGTAAAAACAGTCAGAATTTCGTCGCCCGTATGCTTCACCTTTATCACGCAACTCTCATCGAAAAATTGCTCGGCGGTTTCAAAATAGGTATTCAGCATCGCGACAACCTCTTCCGGATGTTTGCTCTCGCTCCAGCGGGTAAAGCCGCGAATATCCATAAACATGACCGTTCGCTCCCGCCGTTGCAACGTCAGCACCGAGGCATCCGTCATAGACAACGACAGGATCTCGCGCCCCAAAAACCATTCGGAATAGCGGCGTAATGTTTTGGCAGTTTCCCGCAACATGCGTAAATATCTCTCGGCCGTGATATTGGCAAAACCGATTGCCAGTCCTAACAGCAGCAGCACGATGCCGATATATTGATGGCTATGATCGGAAAAAAAACCGGTAAACGACTGATATTCCGGGTTAAATGATGGATAGCCGCGATCATGGGATGCTTCGAAAATCCAATAGGCCGAAAGCAGGATATTCGTGCGAATGACGTGTTCTCCGAGGATAAGGAAACCTTTCAATCCTCCCGCCGCCGTCTGCTTGCCTTCCTGCAACAGGCCGATAGCCAGGGCAAATCCCCAATAGGCCCAATGGTTGGGACTGTCAAAAAATTCAGCGCCTTCCAGCATAACTTCAATGGCTGTATAGATCGCCGGTCCGATGAGGTTGCCTACCAGTCGCAGCGAATGCCCTCGATATTTCCAGATTCCCAGCGCCCACGCCTGAATCAGGCAGGCCAGAATAATGAGGTAGGGATCGGGTTTCATGAGGTACGACAAGGGGGTTCCGGAAACGAGCAACAGTTCCAGAATAATATTCGCCAGTGGGAAATGGATGCTATTGGTGAAGAGTTCCTCGATAATATGACCGGCAGCCGTGCCTTTAAGTCGGATTTCCAATTCTGAAAACATGCATACTCCTCCGTTACACCGTGTATTTTTGAAGATGATAGCGGAGTGGGCAGCGTTTGTCAACAGGAAAAACCTTAAGAACGCAGAACCCCCGTAAGCGTACGTTACTACCGGGGTTCTTGCGTGAGGGCGGCGGCAAGCACAAGAACGGCAATGCGGGTTCCGTATTGGAATCCTCTGGAAAGTTTCAATGACGTCATCTGCATAGATTGTTTGAGCAAGGAAAACGCCTGCGGAACACTATTCCGCAGGCGTTTTGAGATTTGAGGCGTAATAGACCACTGATTGGACTGATTTACTCTGATTTTAAAGGATTTTTTGGATCAAAAAAATCGGGAAAATCAGTCTAATCAGTCCAATCAGTGGTCTATTTTCTTAAAACGTATTCACGATTTCTCCGGGCTTATGAAGGAAGCCGATCTTATTCAGCGGTGCGGCCCATATGGTCCGGTGCCTTGCGGTCCGGTGCCTTGCGGCCCGGTGCCTTGCGGCTCGCACCAGCCTTGGCCATCATGCCAATAACCGGTACCCGGCGATGCGCCCTGAAATCCTTGCCCCCAATACGGGCCGTTGGGCATATTATTCCAATGCGGGCCGTTTTCCTGCCCCCAATAACACTCGCCCGACATGACCCGACCATACACGGTAATAGTTTGATCGGCATTCACAAACACCTGATAGTTCGCCACGGAGCCATCGCCGGCTGTGCTGCGGACTTCATAGTTGCCTTCCGCCAGACCCGTAAACTGGAAACGTCCATATTCATCGGTTGTCGTCGTGGCAATGACAACGCCGTCTTGCAGCAATTCAACTGTTGCGCCGCTGACCGGATAGACAGAAGGATCTCCGACATCTCTGGGCGTCGGTGACGTGCTGAGTTTGGCAACCGTCGCGCCGGAATCAGCCACAAGCTGGCCTTCAATCGTTCCCGAATCTGCCGCTGCTGCCGCCTGAGTGGGAGATGAATCGCTGCTGCATCCGCCTAAAAACAACATGCCGATCAATACCATCCCAATACTAAAAGAAAATAGAGTTTTCATAACACAATGCTCCTATCATGGGGGGTCGATGGTGGAATTCCCTCCATTGACCCCAGGTTGGTTCAATGAATTGCTCAGTTATTCAACTGAAACAATCTCTCTCAACTACCCAAAATTGACAAACAATTTTGCGTATGGGGCTTTTAAATTCTTGATCGCCTGAAGAATAGCCTCCGATTCATTGCTGTCCAAAGCCTCGCGTAAGGCTGCGAGCGACGCAAACAGCCCTTTTGTCAACTGCTGAAATTTTTCATTGTCAGCATAAGTCTGGGGGGTATTTTGGCGAATATTTTCAGCCAGAAAATCCAATACACTGAGTTGTTCTCGCGCAAACAGCATGGCTTTGGCATCCAATGTTTGCGACGCAGCCCCCCATTCCATCACATGCTCCATGACTTCGTGATACGTATTGATATGATCGCTGAACATGATCACGGAATTACGACGGCGTACGTCTCCCAGTTCGTCGCGAACGGCTTCCAGGGTTTCATGAGCTTCGGCGATTTGACCGGCCTTAATTTCTTCAAGACTTGCCACAACAGTCTGTTCGATAGTTTCCAGCGAGGATTTCCACTGCGGATCAGCGGCAAACACTTCCGGCGGCGCATCAGCGTATTGCGTCATAAGAGCCTGCCATTGTTCGTGAAATGCCGTCGTGCTTTTCAGCGACTTTTCCTGATCATTTTTATTGGTTTGAAACAGCGCGGTACGATAGTTGGCGTACGCTGCTGTGAGATCCTGTGTAAACTGTTGAAAAGGGGTTGTGGTTTCAGCCACTACAGCCAAAGACAGTAATTGGCTTGCGACAAACAGAAGAACGAGAAAACGTTTCATAGGTGATAAACCTCCGATTAAATGAATATCATTGTGAATGCTGAGATGCAGCAGCTATTCCTTGACATCACACGTATGATGTCAAGGAATAGCTGGGATAAGTTACTCTACAGTTTCGATAGTTTTCGGGAAGATGTTCATCACCTGCCCGCTGAAACCGTGAACCGTCATCACTTGCTCGGCGTCATTGGCACCTTTAATTGTCACGAAGTACAGGGGCCGCCATTCGTCTTTCTCAATGCCCGCCACGGTGTATTCCGGAAAATTTTTGGCAACGAACTCGCCGGCCACTTCCGCCACCTTCTCTTCCGTAATCATCTGCAAGGCTTGCGGAGTCTGTCCGGGCTGAGCCTGTGTGCCGTCATAATAGGGGCAATTAGCGCTGTAAGGGGCCGTGCCCTTATTAAACTGCCGCCCGCGCCCGCCAGACATGGGAGCCTGCTGATTGTTGTACCCGCCGCCGCGCATGCCGCCGCGCATGCCGCCGCGTCCACCGTACGGCATCTGCTGATCGTTGTACATCATGCCGCCACGCGGACCGTATGCCTGATCCTGCTGCTGATTGTACATCATGCCGCCACGCGGACCGTATGCCTGATCCTGCTGCTGATTGTACATCATGCCGCCACGCGGACCGTACATCTGATTTTGAGGCATATTGTTGTACATCCCTCCGCGATATGCCAAAGCTCCGATGCTGACCGCACCGACTAACACGACTGCCAGGGTGATAACTGCAAATTTTTTCATGATACATTCTCCTTGTGTGAAATGTGTTGATATTGTTGTGTGTTTACCAGACACTTTTTTATAATAGCATAACCCATGCCAAGGTTCAAAACCGCTGGAAAATTTTTTTATGTGAACACCGAAAAAGGCTGCCATTATAGGGTTTGGGAGACTTTTAAAAATAAAGATGGCGTTCGTTATTGTGGTTGTATTCATCAGCTTCAATGAAATTTGCGCAAATTCTGCGCAGTGACAAACGAGGCAGTCGGCAAAATTTTCACGCCGCCACAACTCTGGTCTAACGCCTCGGTATCTGACATATTTTGGGCGCATGACATTTTTTCACCGCAAAGACGCGAAGAGCACCAAGAAACGACTCATGAAAAACGCTGGTTTTTGCGGCCTTTGCGCCTTTGTGGTGAAAAAATGTTAGGAACTGAGGGAACTGAGGTTCTTACCTGAATTATTCATGAATGGTCTTTTTAGCCCGCGAAACACGCGAAACACGCGAAACACGCAAAAATTTTTAGACATCTTTTTTTCGCGTATTTCGCGTGTTTCGCGGGCAATTTCCAGAAGGATTCTGCAATGTAGAATTATCCAGGCTTCGTGCAAAAGCATTGAGGAGTGGGCCTTCACAAAAAAATGCCGTGACCATACGGTTGTATGGTCACGGCATGTACCGAGTTTGCGTCGATATTGCAGACGTTTACGGTTGAAGCGCGTCGATAAGGGTGGCGCGCATCGCATCCATCTCAAGTCCGTTGGCGTCGGCGAAATCTTTCAAACGCATGGCCTTGTCAGCGGGCATAGCTACTCCCACCAGGGTCTGAAACTGTTCGTCCGTCATGCCAAATCCGTGCAATTCCTCAAACGTTGTCCGTCCACGAATATCGACGGCAGCCCCAGCCGTATCATGCGCTTCAGGCGCGGAGGCCGGTTGATGAGCTTCAGGCTGTGCCGGTTCAGACACAGCCTGTTCCGATTCTGCGGTCCCCGGTTGCAGATATCCGGCGATAAAGGCCCGGAAGTCTTCGACTTCAAGATTATTCGGATGGGCAATCTCCTTGATCATGAGGTTCGGGTCGGTGTCGGTCGGTAAATTGAAATGGATGAAAAAATCCTCAAGGGGGAACCCGAATTCATGCGCCACCACGGCCAATGTCATGCTGCCTTTAATATTCATCGGATCTTTGTTCCCACTCTCGTCGACTAAGACTTCAGCGACATTGGCAAAGTTGGTTTTCCAGAGGTTTCCTTGTTTGGCGACAAGCACCGGCACAAAAAAGAGCAGCAGCGCAGCGATGCCGTACACCAGCCAACGCACCGGAAATTTTTTCTGTATCTGATAATCAAGCGTATCCTTGACCGGACAGGCGGCAATACAATCGCCGCACGAGAGGCATTGAGTGCTCGTCACCGCCGGTTCCGTCGAGATGGGGAGTTGCACGGGGCACACGCGATCACATTTACTACAGTTAATGCAACTTTCCTGGTTGCGCTGGATTTTAGTTGGGGAAAATTTGGCAAGGATCGACAGAAAAGCCCCCATCGGACAAAAATAGCGGCAGAAGTTATTGGGAATCCAGAGAGACCCCACCAGACCGACCAGTAAGAACAGCGAACCGATAAGGAATTCTCCGTACAATTCTCCGATACCTGCGGTCAGATGCGTGTACGCCGCCCAGGGATCGTAAGGGGCGTACACGAGTTCGCCGACTCTCCAGGTCAAAAACACAATCACGAACAGGAAAACATATTTGAGATAGCCCAGGTACTTTTCCGCCTGCGCCGGCACCTGGATTTTTTTGATTTTGAAGAATCGCCCAAGCCTGTCGAATGCCATCTGCAACGTGCCCAGCGGACAGATCCAGCCGCAGAAGGCGCGGTTTAAGGCCAGCGTTAGCAACACCGTGCCGAGCAACAAAATCATTGTGGCCGGAAAAATTTTTTTAATGTATCCGCCTGCCGCAACAAGCTCAAACAGCGATTCAAGTCCGCCGAATGGGCAAAATACATGCGCGTTCGGAGCGCCTAATACCCCTTTAAGCTGGTGCAATACGGCGAAATCGGTGACTAAAAACAGAATGACGAATCGAGTGACATATTGGAAGAGTCGAACTGGTGTAATTTTTCGCATAGCCATTTCACAGCCATCAGAAAAGAATCGCAACGTACTCCCTCTGACAGCGCTCGTGTTTTTGAGGGCGTTTCCCAAATATCAGCGTCTGCGACACTGTATAGGGAAGCACTCTCAGATAAAAATTCCAGAAATGTTTGTTCAAACAACAACTCCTGGAATAGCAAGCTTTATGCCAACTTTGATAGCGGCTGATACAATGTATCACAACAATAATCTGGGGCATACGAGAAGGATGGTGCTGATTTTTAAAAACGATAGTATGTACGCCCCTCCATGCGGGAGATTGAAGAATCTCTCGCGTCTACGCACCCAATATTGAAGACAGGCAGAAAAAATCTATTTTCCTGATACACAATTGAGGGCAGGCTGATAATGACGCTTTCTACGGCCTACACCGCGCAGATATTACGCAGTCATTTCTCTTGACATGAATCTTCGTATCGAGGCATTGATAGAAGCAATATGATAGACATTTTTAGAGAGAGGAACACAAACATGATGAAAAAGATTTTGGTGGTTGACGACGATACGGCCCACCGCATGATGCTGACAGCCAACCTTTCCAATGAAGGTTACACGGTTGCCGAAGCCGATGACGGCACAACGGCGATTGCGGCGGTGCGCGAAGATTTCTACGATGTGATTTTGATGGATGTGCGCATGACCGAAATGGACGGCATTGAGGCGCTGGAGGAGATTAAGCAGATCAGCCCCGGCATTCCGGTCTTGATGATGACGGCCTATCCATCCGTGCCCCCGGCGGTGAAAGCCATGAAGCTGGGAGCCGTCGATTATTTGACCAAGCCGCTGGATACCGACGAACTCCGTCTGCGCATCGCCAAACTATTGGGCTATCATAGGCTTCAAGACGAGCAACCGCCGCTGGATACCGAACTCGCCGATACCTCGCGCTTAATCGGCTCCGGCGAAAGCATGCGGCAACTGCTCGACACGCTGGCCCTGGTCGCTCCCACCGACACCACCGTGCTGATTCTGGGGGAAAGCGGCACCGGCAAAGAAGTGGTAGCCGGCACCATTCACGCCAACAGCGCCCGCGCCGACAACCCGCTGGTGAAAGTCAATTGCGCGGCCCTGCCGGAAACCTTGCTGGAAAGCGAACTGTTCGGACACGAAAAAGGCGCGTTCACGGGCGCGACCAGTCGACGGGAAGGACGGTTTGAGGTGGCTGACGGCGGCACGATATTTCTGGACGAAATCGGCGAAATTCCGGTGGCAGTGCAGGTGAAATTATTGCGCGTACTTCAGGAACAGCAGTTCGAGCCGCTGGGCAGTTCCAAAACCAAAACCGTGGATGTGCGCGTGATTGCGGCTACCAACCGTAACCTGGAACAAGAAATCGCCGCTGGACGCTTTCGGGAAGATCTTTTTTACCGCCTGAATATTTTCCCCATCCTTGTTCCGGCCCTGCGTGATCGCAAAGACGACATCGCCAAACTGGCTGAATTCTTTCTGACCCGCTATGCCGACAAGCATAAACGCCGGATTAAGGGGGTCGCGCCCCGTGCTCTGGATGTGATGATGCGCTACGAATGGAAAGGCAATATCCGAGAATTGGAAAACACGATTGAGCGCAGCGTGATTTTATGCCGCGAGGAATTCATTGCGCCCCAACACCTGCCGGCCCAAATTCAAGCCCTTGCTGGCGACCTGCCCCCGGAAGCGCCAGATGTCGGAAGCGGATTTACGCTGAAAGAGATGGAAAAGCACCTCATCATCGCGACCTTAAAGCAGAATGATGATAACCGCACCAAGACCGCCGACGCCCTCGGCATCAGCCGCCGCAGCCTGCAAATGAAGCTGAAAGAGTACGGGATCAATCAGGCATAACCGCTTGTAAGCGTTATTCTGCCCGATAGAGCGTGGTTTCAAGTTTTCGCACAGTCCGCTCGATTTTTTCAAAACTTGTCCAGAGCCGATCTATGTCCTTAGGATTATCGACGGCCAGTTGAGCCAGTTCCACACTGGCTTTCACCAGACTGAAAATCGGACTGTACACGGCTGGTTGTCCGCTTCCGCCGCGTAATTTTTTGGCGGTCGCTGCCAGCGTGTTAATATCTGCGGTCCAATTCGGCCGGGCTTTCTTCGATGTTTTCGGTACGCTTTTGGGGGCGTTGGATTCAAGGCTCTCGATAATGCTCCCTTGCTGTTTGGCGCTCAGATAGGTCTCTTTCAAATTCCCGCGAATGCCACCTCCAAAAACACG
>Ga0233403_10001354_pt1 | contig 11500 bp, 5 predicted proteins | sample Na_oxic_1_MG_FD_179866 | JGI IMG/M metagenome (GOLD analysis project Ga0233403, IMG submission 179866) | Seawater microbial communities from Saanich Inlet, British Columbia, Canada - Na_oxic_1_MG | ecosystem: Environmental > Aquatic > Marine > Inlet | place: Canada: British Columbia | collected...
AACACACCAATTAAGCAACCCTAAGCGTGAGCGAGGGGATAAAGGGTTGATACTCCCTAATCCACAATGTTGAAATGTACACATTTTATGTCTACATGTAGATATTTGTCGATGAAATTGTTATCTCCCCTACATGATTATGTGAAATATCAATGGGATACCAAAAATGTTTGGTGGGGGCGAACATAAGAAGCCCTCATCATTTTTGGTCACCCAAAAATCCGTTACAATGAGAGCAACTATAAAATAAGCCGTTGGTAGTCTTGTAGGGTGGGTAAGCGGGCACGCACGACTCACTTAAATGCGACAATCTTTAAGCCCGCTTGCCCACCTGCCAAAAAATCCGAAAATATGAATGTTAGGAGTATAAAAGTAAGTAGAAACCACATTTTATTTTCGCACTGTCTCCTACTCTGGGGTTTTAGTTACCGCAATTGAGTGCTTGACCGCCGGTGTCAGGCCGACTTCCGACCGGAACCAGGAGAGTTTGCACGGTAGCCTTATCGGGATTACCAGCGTGTGCGCTGATTTGCAATTGATTGTTACCCACCTGTACGGGTACTTCGCCTCGGAAACGCCCATCCAATGATATTTCCGCTGCCACCGTCACACCCATTGTGAGGTTAGTGATGTCAACATTCGTCACGTCGGTAAGAACCAGATGCGTCAGCACATCACTCAATTCGTTTAGGTTATCCATACTCAACTGACCAATTGTGCCCGGCACCTTGGTAATGGCTTGCACGGCTGGCATCGTGGTCAAATTGCGCGTGTAATCTTTCGGCAGGATGACAATGGGGTAAATCCGTACTTCGGCATTCCGTGCCCGGCTGGCCGCCTGTAGGGTGGCGATGCGATCTTCTTCTTCTTGCGTCATGCCACTGCCGAAAGGCAAAGTCGGTACGCCATCTGTCATCAGTATCACGTTTTTCTGGGCATCCGCATGAGCATCCTGTAGGATGGTTAAACTCATGTCAATTGCGGCCTCTATATTGGTTCCGCCTTTTGGAGCCGTAATGTTGGCGACCGCGTTGCGTAAACTCTCCCAATCATCCGTCAACGACGATTCCAATGTCACATCTTGTGAAAAACTGATCAAACCCAGCCGAGCGTTGTCCATACTTTCCAGCATGTCTATCAGACTATTGGCGGCACTCTGTTCACTTTCCAATACGTTGAGGCGGACACCTTGCTGTTCTGGGCCTTCACGCTCAGTACTGCCGGAACGGTCGATGACTAGAACCAAATCCAATGGCCCTTGCTCAGCTTTCATCGCCGCTTTGCCCTGAACAAATAACCGAGGCGCGGTGCAACCGGTTGGAATATGCCAGCTAGAACCGTCAATCGGCGCGTCGATTTCCAACAACTCTGGTTTGGGGAGCGGGTTGATAATGACTTTCCCTATGAGATATGATGGTTTTTGGCTGTCCTTTTGGGGTTGAGTCTCACAGCTCTTCCCGGCTGTCATTCTAACGACCAATCGGGACTGGCTGGAACGCCGTTCAGCACCGAATAAGTCGAACTTATACGTTTGTCCGGTGGTCAGTCCAAAGTCATCGAGCTTAATGGTTCGGCCGTTGAAACTTTTTACGCCCCCCAGATCAATGACCAGTTTACCATTGATGAATAGCCACAAACCATCATCACCACGAATAAAGAGTTGTTGGCCGGGCAAATAGGTCAGTTCTCCATGAAGATCGTAAGTAAAATAAAAGTTATGTTGGCGATCTTCATTACCCTTCAACGCATTGTCGATGGGGAAAAAACGCCAGTTGGCGTAGCGATAATTTCCCCCGGTCTCGGTTTTCTGGTTATCCAAGGCGATGCTAAAGGGCATTGATTGACTCGCGTCGGTATCATTATACCAGTCGCTCGGCTGAGTGATCGCGCACCGATTATCTTGCACAAAAACTGGTTTTCTATCAGTCCCCAGCGTATTTTTCACGCAACCAGTTTGGAACCCGGTATTTGGGCTGTCAAAATCGGCATGGTGGCTGCTGAAATCGCGCAGAGTGCCGTACAGTTCAACCTTGTCGGCAAAAACACTGCTACTTGCACTTAATACAGTCAGCAAGCTGCTCACTAAAAGTTTTTTTGAGAATTGATTTGACATAAGTGTTCTCCTACCTTAATTGTAATTGTAATTAAAACCAATCCGTCTGTCCCATTTAGCCTTGGCATGGTGTCAGATTCGGAAAACGAATATCCACGTCCATTGAAATCGCTTCAAAACCGACCGCATTCACCGTCAGGACTTGACAAACTTCGCTACCAATACCCACCATCGTAAAACGGCCTTCCCAGTTGGTGGATTGTTCGGCTTTGACACCATTGAGCGAGACGGTGGCACCCTCAAGTGGTTCACCAGTTTCGCTGTTGATAATCACGCCGGAATAACGGCCTTCGGTTTCTTCAACCATATCCAATTCCAGTTGTTCACTCACCGGTGTCTGCAAGTGTGCATCGGCTTTGTAAAAATAGGCCATACTCGCATTCCCAGCATCCACTCGTACCAGTGGCAAATTGAGTTCGTTGGTAGTAAAGTCAAACGTGGGTATCGGGATAGTGAGAAATTGGCAGTCTTCACCCATTTCCCTCAACACTTTCACTTTAGGGGGCGATACGCTGTCTGGCCAATGAATTTCCGCGGCCACAAAACGTGGTTCCTCCGAGGACTCATCAAGCAGTTCCACTAAAGGAAGCTCCAATATTTTGGTTTCTGGGTCATAAACCGGATTATTTATCGTGGCGTTGGTGCAGCTTTCGCCAAACGCTAACCCGCCGGATAAGCTGAGTACTAAACCCGGGATGGTTAATTTTAACGCATTTGTCTTCGTTAAGTTCATGGTTCTAATCTCCAGTTATGGTATTTATCTGAACATCTATAGGCCAAAATATTTATTTGACAAATTCTCTGGGATTTCAGATAAATAATCGGGCTAAAAAATTCTTCAGTTTGGCTGCCTAGCTAAAGATACTTATCTGAATATCTATAGAGGTCAGCCGGTGTCTCCAGTAAGGACTGTGGCTCAACCAACTATGGTGTTGCCTACCTTTGAATATTAATAAATGAGTCAATGACTCAAGATTGCGCTTTATTATTGCATAAGGTGTGCCAATACCGTATAAGTCATATAACCTATTGTATTTTAAAGTGTTTAATTTTTTAGTGGCTTGACTGCCCAATGGTTTTACTAAATAAAATTGCAAAATAAAAATAAGTTTTGCAAATTGCAAAAATATCTCATGGACTCCAACCAAAGCTGAAGCTTTGGACTCCAACCAAAGCTGAAGCTTTGGACTCCAACCGGGTTAACTTTTCAGCACCACCTCTAAAGCATTAGCAATGGCATTTAGCGGAATTTGTGCGCGTTGAAAATCAAATATGTCAAGACACTCTTCCAGTTGCTTTAATTCATCTGCAAATCCGGCACCGTTGAGATGTTCTTTGATGACGACTAGGGAATTGCCGGCATTGGCACTATGCTTGTTGAGAAATCCGGCTAATTCAATCAATAACGGAGCCACTCTCGCCTTATCCAAGGTTCTGTCTACTTCCAGCCTGATATCTTCAGTTTCAGACGTTTTCGGTTCTAAGTCTAGGAGGTTGGGTATGTCTAACAATTGTGCTAATGCGTTTTCAAGTTGAGCGATAAGATCATTAATATTATCTAAACGGCCTTGGTTGAAGGCATTTTCTAGATTATGTGCAGCGTTTCGTAACGGATGGGCGGCAAGATTGCCAGCGACACCCTTCAGCGTGTGGCTCAATAGCATGGCCTGTTTTAGGTCCTTTTTATTCAATGCTGCTCGGATGTCATTGGCTATGTTTTGATAATCCCGACAAAAATCCTTTAGTAGCGTTTTAAACAGTTTTCGATTGCCACGAAGCCGTTTCATGGCAACTTTAATATCAATACCCGGCAGTTCTTCGGGCAAGGTTTCAGATGCTTTAGTCTCCTCGCTTTTTGATGGGTGGGAGGTGATTTGTGGTTTCAATTTAATCCATTTCCCCAGCACAGTCAGCAACTGTTCTTCCTCAATGGGTTTAGTCACATAGTCATTCATACCAGCCGCTAAACATTTTTCCCTATCGCCGATCATAGCATGGGCAGTCATCGCGATAATAGGGAGTTCGTCATATTGTGGATTTTCCCTGATTAACCGAGTTGCTTCATAGCCATCCATTTCCGGCATTTGTATGTCCATCAGTACGGCATCAAAGCGGGTGGTATTATCCAGATTTTTGGTAATCGCAGCGACTGCCTCAAAACCATTGTTAGCCATTTCCACGACCAACCCGGCATTTACCAAGACTTCCTGTGCCACCTGTTGATTAATGGCATTATCTTCAACTAATAGAATCCGCGCTTCCTTGATAGTTTGCATTGTCTCAGTGTTTATGGTCGCCCGTTGGCGCACTTGACGCGAAGTCTTAGCAACGTCTTTCCCAAAGATATCCATAATGGTGTCAAATAATGTGGCGGGTAACACCGGCTTGGTCAAAAAAGCATTTAAGCCGGTTTTGTCGGCCTGTTTTAAAACGTCTGAGCGGCTAAAAGCGGTCACCATGATAATTTTATGTGGCCGAGACTGTAACTCTTCATTGATACGTGTCGCTGTTTCTATACCATTCATCCTTGGCATGTTCCAGTCCAACAGTACCAAGTCATAAGGCGGCGTTGCGTTTGCTAATTCGGCCAACGCGGCTTCGCCAGAACGGACTGATGAGACTTCAAAGGAAAAAGCCTCCAGTTCTTCTTGCAAAATATCGCACGAGGTTTCATTGTCATCGACGATCAGTGCCCGAAGTCCAAGCATATCTACCGGGGGCTGAAAGGTTTTTTCCATCTTGCTCGTCTGATGACCCAATACCACGGTAAAACTAAAGGTACTCCCGTTGCCCGGTTGGGATTCTACCTGTATGTCTCCGCCCATCATTTTTACTAAGCGTTTACAGATAGCTAACCCAAGTCCAGTACCCCCAAATTTCCGAGTGGTGGAGCCATCGGCTTGGGTAAAGGCCTCAAACAGAGACGGGATTACCGATTGTGAAATGCCGATACCAGTATCCTGCACGGAAAAACGTAGCTTGACTTGTTCGTTTTCCCGTTTGACTAATTCTGTTTTAATGACAATTGTGCCCAGTTCGGTAAATTTGATCGCATTACTGGTGAGATTGATGAGAATTTGTCCCAAGCGTAACGGATCGCCTACTAGATAACTGGGCACATCGATACCGGTTGCCATCAGCAGCTCTAAGTTTTTTTCTTCAATCTTCAGACTCAGTAAATTGGATAGGTTGTCTAACACATCGTCTAAATGAAAATTGACAGATTCCAGACTCAATTTGCCGGCTTCAATCTTGGAAAAATCAAGAATATCGTTAATAATGCCAAGTAAAACCTGAGAGGAAGAATCTATCTGGGTTAGATAATCCCGTTGCTTGTTCGTGAGTGCTGTTTTTAGAGCCAGTCGCGTCAAGCCAATAATGGCGTTCATGGGCGTGCGGATTTCATGGCTCATATTGGCCAAAAATTCGCTTTTGGCACAATTAGCAGATTCAGCGACTTCTTTGGCTTGCCTCAATGCTTCTTCGGCCAATTTGCGTTTAGTGATATCCAGAACTTGGACTAAATAGCCGCTGATGTTATTCTTGTCTTTATCTGGATTTAATGGTGTTATAAGAACATTGAGATAAATGATTCCTGATTTTGAGGTTTCGTATAAGTTTAATTTTTTGACCTGTTCAAAATCAAAAGGCCATTCGTATTTGAATTTTTTGCCTTCGCGTAGCTTTTCTTTGGCCCCATCTGGAAAATTTGGATCTTCAAAAAGTTTAAAGCCCTTCAGTGATTCCATCTCAAAGACACCGAAGATATCCAGACAAGACGGGTTCATCTGTAACAAGAAACCATTGGCATCATAAAGTTCAATACCTATTGGTGATTCGGCATAGATATTGCGAAATTTTTCTTCGCTCTCACGAAGAGCAGCCTCAGCTAATTTGCGCTCGGTGATGTCATGGAACATTTCAAGCTTAGAAATACTATTATCGGTATTTTTGATTGGGGTATCAAATAACTCATAATATTTTTGATTCTTGGAGAAATACCATTCCCACCGAACCGATTGGCCGGCAAAGACTTCCTTATTTTTACACCAAGGACAGGTTTCGGTACGGTCGTGTAAATAGCTATAACACTTGCGCCCATTAATTGGACCAAACTCTTTTTCAATGACCGGATTAATGTATTCAATATCATATTTATGGTTAACAATATACACACCATCTGGCAGAGTGTCCAAAATACTCGTTAATTTGTTATGTTCCCGCAGCAACGCTTCTTCAGCCAGCTTACGTTCAGTGATGTCCAACGTGGTACCAACCATCCCGCTAATGACACCCTCAGCATTTCGATAAGGTACTTTCGTGGTTAGTGCCCATCTGGTTTGTCCTTCAGGAACAGTGACCGATTCTTCAAGATTATAGACAGCTTCGCCAGATTCCATCACTTGCCAATCACATTTGCGGTAGAACTCGGCATATTCTTTGGGAAAAAAGTCATAATCGGTTTTACCGGCAAATTCGTTTACCCCAATACCTAGTATGTCAGCCAGTGCTTTGTTCGCGGCAAGATAAGTGAGCTGACGATCCTTAAAATAGACAAAAGCTGGAATAGAATCCAGGAGTGCTTTCTGGCGTTCGGAATGTTCTCGTAACGTTTCTTCTGAACGCTTGCGTTCGGTAATATCTCGGTTAATCCCAATCAGCCCTAAAGGCAGGCCATCATTATCAAAAATCATGACCGCCGTCGTTTCGATTGGAACGAGAGTTCCATCTTTTTTGACCCCAGGGATTTCGCCAAAAAGTTGACCGGTTTCGTTGAGTTCCTGAACAATCTTGGTTGATTCTGATTGTTGAAACTCCGGGGTATGAAAAAAGCTCATTGGTTTGCCGATAGCTTCATCGGCGGTATAACCTAAAATCTGTTCAGCCCCTCCCATCCAACGTTGGATATTGCCATTGATATCTGTGAACAAAATAGCATCAGGCATTTGTTTAAGTATTTCATCTGAAATACGCAATTCTCTCTCAGTTTGTTTATGCACTTCTATCTGCTGCTGCAAAGCTTGGTTCACTTTCGCCAGCTCCAGGGTGCGTTCTTCAACTCGTTGTTCTAATTCCTCATGCGCTTTTTGCAACGCGGATTCTGAGCGTTGACGTGCAATGATTTCTTGTTCCAATTGCGCGTTGCGGTGTTCAAGCTGTTCTTGTATAAAACTGACTGTCAGGTGCGTTTTAACTCGCGCCAAGACCTCTTCAGGCGCAAAGGGCTTGCTGATATAATCAATTCCGCCTACTTGAAAGCCCTTAACTTTATCAACGGTTTCATGCAACGCACTGACAAAAATAATGGGGATTTTTCGGTATTGTTCCGAAGTTTTCAAACGTTGACAAACCTCAAAACCGTTCATGTCTGGCATGTTCACATCCAGTAAAATCAGATCGGGCAATTTTATTTTTATTGTTTCAAGGGCTTTTTTAGCATTCAGTGCAACCCGCACCTTGTAACCTTGTTCTTTAAGTAGGTTATAAAGAAAATTTAGGGCAACTGGCTCATCATCGACAATTAGGAGGTTTCCAGTGGTGGGTTCTAAAAGTGAGTCGTTCATATCGATTTTTTTCCGTTATAGGATTTATGCCTTGATAAGGTTTCAACAAAAAATATTGATCACCTAATAATCGGTAGTGGTCCAATGTGGATGATACCCCCTAACTCCCCCAGGTTTCACCTCTTGCTCTTCACATTCAACCTGGGGTGTTAAATTTCAGGGATTTTGAGGACTTTTTTTTCATCCAAGATTTGTCGGGTGGGATTGCTGTCGCCAATGAACTCAATATAAACCTAGATTTCACCGCCCGCTTGCTCACCATCCCCCCTTAAGCAACCGAACGGTCACTGTGGTACCGGTTTCCTCGGAGGTTTCAAAAGAGACGCTTCCCCCCTGTGTTTCAGCCATCAACTTAGCTGAATAGGTTCCTAATCCAGTTCCGCTTAGTTTTCCGAAAGTCGTATATTTATCAAAGAAGTGTTCTCGGATTGCTTTAGGTACTGCCCCTTTATTATGAATACTAATAATTGCGTTCCGCTCGTCACCGGAAAGGGAAACGGTAATAAGTGTTTCTGCTGGTGCCGCTTCTTGGGCATTGTTGAACAAATTGGCCAACATGGAATAGCATAACAGATATTCTCCCTGAACGATGAACGTATCATCCTCAGTCACATTTTTGCCACCAAGTATCATCTTTACGGACAAATCTTTGCTTTGTGTATAACGTTTTGTCTCCGCCATAATCTTTTTAAAGATACGCAAAACATTAGTAGAATCAGGTTGATACTGGTAAATTCCGGTCTCCATCTTATGAAGCTCAAGGGAACGATTGAGCATATTTAGCATTTCGTAGCCTAACTTCTCAATTTTACCCCGAATTTTCTCTTGTTTAGGGTTTAGTTCCAAGTCGGTCATAACATCACTATAGCTAATAATTCCATTGATCGGGTTTTTGAGATCATGGCGAAGAATACAATCCACATTATCACGCAGGATCGCCGCCTCAGCTAGAGCGGCGTTATTCTGTTCCAATTCTTCGTAGGCCTGTTTCAATTTGAGATGAGTTTTTACCCGTGCTTGAACAATAAGCGGATTGATAGGCTTAGTAATGTAGTCCACTGCCCCAAGCTCAAGTCCCTTGGTTTCGTATTCTTCAGCGTCCCGCGCCGTGATAAAAATGACCGGAACCAGTTGGGTTGCCGCATTCGCTTTGAGTTTTGCACAGACTTCATAACCATCCATTTCAGGCATGATAATATCCAACAGAATCAAATCAAGCCTTTCAGACGCGGCAATTTCCAAAGCCATCGTTCCACTGGTTGCAATAAGCAGTTCGTAATCAGGATTTGTTAATGTCTCAATCAAAATTTTGATATTTACCAAAGCATCATCTACGATCAATATTTTTTGCATGGTTATCCTCATTTATTTTTGATCTACTTGGGGTCCAAAGCTAAAGTTTTGGATTCCAATGAAGCAATCAATTTTGACAAAAATGGGTTCAATCCGCTACTGATTGGAACCCTACCCTAAGAGTCATTCATTCCAAAAACTTCGCTAATTGCTCATATTGGAAATTATCAGCATAAAACATCATCGCTTTCGCTAAGCAGGATTCTTGTTTTCCTATACGGTTAATAGCGGAGACAACCGCTTCCACATCCAATTCCCTGAGTGCCTGACGGAGTTCATCCAACAACTCATCAGAAAGAGTGTCTAGATCGGCGGAATTCAACATTTGCTCCGATTCAATTTCCGTCAGAGTGCCGGTTTTGTCCAACGGCACGGTTTCGTATAGATATTGGACATTCAAATATTGAGCCATGATTTCAAAAATTTTCTCCTCCCGAAACGGTTTTCGGACAAAATCATCACAGCCGGTTGCTAATATTTCTTCCCGTTGCCTTTCAAAAGCACTGGCTGTCATCGCAATCACCACGGTGTTTTGGCCAGCGGGGCTGTCTTTGATCCGTTTTGTCGCCTCATAGCCGTCCATGATTGGCATACGCATGTCCATCCATAAGAGATGGGGATGCCATTGTTTAAAGATATTGAGTGCTTCTTTGCCATCACTCGCTTCCCGCACGTCAAAGCCCACCTTAAGCAGCAGTTTTTTCAGCAGTAATCGGCTTTCTGGGATATCTTCAACGATCAGGATGCGAGGCACCGGTTGGTTTGGAGCCAGTCCGATGATACGGCGGCAGTTGCTTGGTTTCTCAATATCGCTCGCATCAGCTAACGTCACCGGAATATGGAATTTGAAAAGAGTGCCTTCCCCAACTCGGCTCGTCACCTCGATCTCTCCCCCCATGAGTTGGACGTAATGACGAGTAATAGGCAGTCCTAAACCGGTACCCTCGGAAGCCAGTCGGGCACTTCCCTCTTGGACAAAGGCATCAAAGATGGTATTAAAGTTTTTTTCGGCAATGCCGACACCAGTATCTTCGATTTCAAAAAACAAGTGACATTTTGAATTAGGCAGCGTTTTAGATGTTTGGCTCTGAACGCGCAGACTGACTCCGCCTTCTTTAGTAAATTTGATGGCGTTGCCAATCAGGTTGATCAGTATCTGACGCAATTTTCCAGCATCTATTTTTACCCAATGTACCGGTTCCAATTCGTGTTCTAGGAGAAACTGAAGTTCTTTATTTTCGGCACGAATACGCATCATTGCGGCAATGTGTTTCAGCGTCTGCTGGAGATCAATAGTCCCCTCATTCAAACTCATACGGCCCGCTTCTATTTTAGACATTTCCAACACGTCGTTGATCAGAGACAGTAAATGCTCACCACTGTGATTAATAATTTTCAAACTTTCTCGTTGTTCAGGTGTGGCTGTTGATTCCCGCGCCATCAATTGAGAAAAACCGAGAATAGCATGTAGTGGTGTGCGGAGTTCATGGCTCATATTGGCTAGAAAAGTGCTTTTGGCCCAATTAGCCGCTTCAGCGGCCTCTTTTGCGGTCACCAATTCATGGTTAGTCTCAAGTAGGTTATCATGCGCTTTAGACAAATCACGGAAAAGCAGATCATAGGGCCTAATCAAACCGGTTTGAATAATAGCTCGGTAAATCAAATAGAAGGAAATAATTTTGAAGTAATGGCCAATCAGATTAGAAAAACCATAAGCATGAATATAGAAAGTAAAAGCTAATTCAGCACTAATGCTCATTAGCATGGAAACGATCATCAAGCGAAAAACCTGAGAATCAAATTGGCCCCTGTTTCGGAACAAGAGCCAGATGGCAACCGTCATAATCAGGCTAATGAGATATTCGCTGCCCTTTTTGAAAGCGGTCAGTCCTTGACCTTCCAAGAAACAGGTGGGGAATATGTCCCAAAAAAAGAGGCTGAGCAATAGAAACGTGCATAAGAGCGTGTATGCTGTCATCAACAGAACCGGACGAAGTTTGCGCCGCAAAAAAAAGAAAGCGAATACGAGGGAAAATGCTTCTAGGTAACGGGCAGCGATCCATAGTTGGGTAGGCAAATTGGTATCGTAATTTGGAAAAACGCCCATTCCGGCATAAGACAGGGTATGAAGAAAGTCGATGCCGGCAACAAACAAATAGGCGGTGCCAAGGAATAACAAGTAATCGTTGTTCAGAAAACGTTGTCCATTCCATGCCACCATGAAAATACCACAGCCAATCACAATACTAAAAAATTCGGCCAAACTGTGAAACAACAAATAATTATAGAATGATGTCAGATAGATTCCAAACAAAATGGCTGTGCCGACTAATCCTGAAATAACGCCGGGGAATCTTGCCAAATAAGTATCCATTGATTTGTTAAAACTGTGCAAGAAGGTGAGATTGGTGAAAATGGTGAATCGTTATTTGCACAAAACCGTGCCTTTGGCATCAATGCCACTGAACCA
>Ga0233403_10001355_pt1 | contig 11498 bp, 10 predicted proteins | sample Na_oxic_1_MG_FD_179866 | JGI IMG/M metagenome (GOLD analysis project Ga0233403, IMG submission 179866) | Seawater microbial communities from Saanich Inlet, British Columbia, Canada - Na_oxic_1_MG | ecosystem: Environmental > Aquatic > Marine > Inlet | place: Canada: British Columbia | collected...
CAAATAATCACGGGACAATGGGGCATACCGATTTGGTTGCCCTAATTATTTCATGTACATTCCTTAACGCTATAAATTCACCATTCACCATTCACCATTCACCATTAATTCACCATTCACCATTAATTATGGAAATTTTTGGCCCTATCCCTTCAAGAAGGTTAGGACGTAGCCTTGGTATTAATAATATACCTCCAAAATCCTGTTCTTATTATTGTACTTATTGTCAAGTTGGGCCAACCGAGCAGACAGAAATAGAACGCCGCCATTTTTATGGTGCTGATTATCTCGTTTCCTTAGTTAAGGAACGGGTGGCACAACTTCGCGCCCAAGGCGAAACTATTGATCATCTGTCTTTTGTCCCAGATGGTGAACCTACCCTTGACGCTGATCTTGGCGAGACTATTGATAAATTACGTCCTTTGGGAATTAAAATTGCCATTATTACCAATGGCTCACTGATTTGGCGCGAAGATGTCCGGGAAACGCTCAAGAAAGTTGACTGGCTTTCCCTCAAAGTGGACAGTGTGGACGACAAAATATGGCACCGTATCAATATTCCTCAGCGCAATCTTAAACTAACCACGATTTTAGACGCAATGATAAGCTTTGCCAAGGAATATACCGGTACATTGGTAACGGAAACGATGTTAGTAAAAGGGCGCAATGTTGATATTGATTCGGCAGTCAAAATGGCAGATTTTTTACCTCGTCTCAATCCGGCAAGGGCCTATTTTTTAATCCCTACTCGCCCCCCGGCGATTTCATCGGTTCAGCCTCCCACCGAAGCAGAACTTAACCGTTTTTATCAAATTGTTAGCCGTACTGTGCCAAACCTTGAATTTCTTACTAACTATGAGGGAAATGCGTTTGCCGTAACTGGCGATGTTGCTGAAGATTTGCTAAGTATCACCGCTGTTCATCCAATGCGTGAAGAAGCGGTACGCGAATTGCTTGCAAAAAATCTGGCTGATTGGGGTATCGTCGCCAGTCTTCTTAGCAGTGGACAAATTATGGAAACTGAATATGAAGGTAAGAAGTTTTATATTAGGCGTTTTCACCAAAAATAAAACATTCTATACCATTCATAGGCTTACAAGTTAGGAGTGAATAAAGTATATGAAAAAGATAAATTTTGTTACCAAAAAAATGGTAATCATCGGTTTTTTTGGCATCTGGATGTTATTGTCTAATTTGGCTTTTGCTGATAAATTTGAAAGGCAAGTGGGCCAGCAACTCCTCAATGCCGCTAAGACTTTTGATGAGATGAATAATTACAAGCAGACTCATGATCCTCATGTTGGTAAGATTTATACGCGGAAAATGACGAAACCCAAAATCCTCACTTTGATTCTGGAGCCGGGTATATCCTATGCCATTCTGGGAGTTTGTGATGAAGATTGTCGCAATATTGATCTTGATCTATATGATGAAAGTGGGAAGTTCATTGATTCTGATCATAAGTTTGATGACAAACCTCTTGTCAAAGTCTCGCCAAATAGAACGGCTATCTTTCAACTCAAAATCACCATTTCCAGTTGCGCTACACATCGTTGTACTTATGGAATAGGTGTGTTTGGCAAAGTGAACTATTAATATAAAAACCTCCAAGGTTTTGAAAACCTTGGAGGTTTGAGCCATGCTATGACTCTAATGCGACAAAATAATACCATTAATACAATCGCTTTGCTGAACCTCCTACGAGTGGTTCAAAGAAGATGCCTAAATTTAATGAGGTTGTATATGTCTGATACTAAAACAGCTTATTTTGAACCATATTATCGGTATTTAGAAAAAAACATTGCCCGGGAAAAAGATATTTTTCGTCTTAAAACGGGGGCAATTACCTTAAAAAAGTTACATAACAAAAACCGAGCCATTTCAAAAAAACGAATGGCAACTTTAAAAGTGGTATCATGGGGACTGTAAAAAAAACTGTAATTAAATACAATACCTTCGCCAATATTAAAATTCGTTGTTTCGGGAATGAGATACGATTTCCAGAAATCTATATAACATAAAGGTGTGCCTTCTCAATACCCTTCCAAAAAGACTTCTATAGTTTTTCAGATAAATAATTTCACACCCAAACCTGACAGGTTTTGGAAACCTGTCAGGTTTTCTGAAGTTATTTTTCTGAACGTCTATAGAAATCCTTCTTTGGGAAATCATATAGACATCAATCTGATATTATAAGATGCGTAAAATAAAATATTTTTACATATAAATATTTGTCATGGTATTGAATATATCATTTGATCCCTTATCAGATAACAATTTTATTGACAAATATTAACATGTTGATAAATGAATTAACATTTTAACATAAGTGAATAAGGGAGTATCAGCCCTTTATCCCCTCGCCTAATGAAAGCTTAGGGTTACTTATGCTCAAATCCATTTTTTTTAATGTGGAAGGCTAACCACTTATTGAGCTGATTTCGAGGTTTTTCTTTAAAACCTCGAATATGTTCCATGCTATCATGGAAATAGAGATTGTCAACCTCAAATTGATTAATCAATTGGTGATAATATAACATGGAGACACTCTATTTCTGTCTTTAATATGCACTATGATATTAACATGTCAACATTTATCAATATTTTTATGCACTATACTCAAATCCTAGTTGTACATAAAAATTTATGAAAAAGGAAAATACCGTGCTAAGAGTACGAATCCAATTATCCCCAAAGGATAATATACATTATAAATATTTAGACATACTCCATGATGCTGTGGTAAACGCATGGGCAGCAGCGGGGGCAACCTCAGAACAAGTCACTGGCATGAGTGCTTTGCCTTGGCATTTTGCGGCATTAGGGAAACATCACAAAAAAGGCAATGACGTACATACCTTAATTGTATCTACCCCTGATGCCACTTTGGCTAAATTTTTACGGGAGATAAAACCGGATGCTATTCGTTATGCCCGTGCTAGTACTGTTGAACATGTTCATTTTGCCGGTGCTTCGATAATTATTGAGGATTCACCCATTATGCCAAACCAAAATATATTGGGAGTATTAATGTTATCGCCGTTGCTGATTAGTGAAAAAACCGCAAAGGGTAAACGGTGGCAGAAACAACTTGGGCAATGTGATTTAAGTGCCGCGATTAACTATCGCTTATCCCGTCTCGCCGGGCGCGATGTTAAATTAGAAGTGCAACCCGATAGCTTATATTTACGGATTAATCCCGATCATTCGGTGTTAGTACCTATGAAACAAATGCGTAATGGGCAAGAAGTTTTTGTGATTGGGATGAGTGCGCCGCTGGTATTGATAGGCAGCGAAGAAGATTTACGGTTGGCTTGGTATGCTGGCATTGGAGAAAAAACACGTAATGGTTTTGGGTGTATTGGTTTAGTGGAACAGGGGGTGGGGCGATGAGTGATGTTGCATGGATGGCGAAGGCAAGGAAACTTGCGGAACAAACTTACGGCAACTTTTTACAACAAGTTATCATCGAAAAAGTCATTCAACCGGATAGGCTCGGGCTGTTGCCGGATAAAACACAGAAAAAGGTGACAGAAGGTGCCTATGCTGATATTCGTACTGTTAGATTAATGTCTATTAGTGGCAAAGGCGGATTTCATAAGGAAGGTAAATATGACAACCATACGAATATCACTCTTTTGGATCATCTTCTTTCTGTAACTCGTGGCAGTTTAATGTTAGCTACCATGAATTGGCTCAGCCAAAATGCCGAGATGGCAGAAGATTTAATTGTCAAAAAATTGGCGGTGATTGCGGTAACTGCTTTTATGCACGATTTGGATAAGGATTTACAAGATGCACGTAGTATTGTTGATTTGAAACCAGCCGATGTCGCCGAAAGAATGGAGCGATATGGTATTAAGTCTTTTTTAGAGAATGCGAGTATTAGTTTAATGCCGGAGCATCTATTACATCTCATCGAACAAGTTGAGGATACCCAATCTTTTCGCCATATTGAAACACCTTTACCCGGCTTTATTGGTGATGAATTAGCCCATTATGTGAAATTGGCTGATAAATTAGATGGTATTTGGCTTGATTCTGATCCAGAAACAGGGGGATTTAAAGGCGTTATCAATAGGTTAGAAAAGGATAATAGCCGCTTTAAAGAAAATTCGTTATTACCACATTGGCAAGCGGTTGATATTTATGATCCCCACCATCCTTTTTTATTGGATAAATTACAACGGTTTTTATCTCAATATAGTCAAGCAATCACCGGTATTCCCCCTTTATTAGAAGGGCATCATGATGGGCGTTTGTATCTATTATTGCCTAAAGCAAAATTTAATGACATTGTGGATAAGGCGTTGACAAAATTAGGGGATGAACTGCCTTTTGGTTTGGAGGTTTATGTCTCTGATGTGGGTGTACCGGCTTTATTAAATGGACAGCCAACTCATGCAGAGTTACAGCATTTTATCTTGAGTAAAACCAAAATGCCACCAAAAAAGCTTCGTAATTTACTTAAGGTAAAATCCAAATACAAAATGCAATTAATCCAACCGCTTGATGATTTATTAGGCAACATTGGACTTAGCCCTCGATTTTCTAGGCGTTCACTCAAGTTGACGAGTTTGTATGACAACTTGGAAGGTTTGGATGCCGATGATGAAGAATTGATTCGTTATGCAGCGCACCTCGCTTTAATGCTCAACCTTAGAATAATTAAGGGTAAAATTTTAACTTATGAGCAACGTGAATCCGCTCTATTAGAAGTTGTCAAACAAGAACGCCCGGCTTTTATTGGCGACATTGATGACATGAAATCGCGTGGGGTTTTAACGGCTTTGTGGACAATCACTTTGGCGGCTTCGGATGATTCGCTAAAAAAGGCGATTTGGGAAGCAGACGGTTTATTGCAACATTGGTTGGAAGGTTTTGAAAATACCCCCGGTTTTAGAAAATTTTTAGAAATGGGGGAAGGCGCGAAAGTCGCTCAACAAGTAGAACGCCATTTTAGATTCTTACTGACTAATCAACGTGTCGTGGCTGAAAATGAAAATGCGTTAGGGCATTGTTTATTTACGGATGAGCCTACGGATTTTGATAATCCAATCAGTCAAGCTAATGGTTTATTGGGGGTCAAAATATCCGCATTTTCAGGACGGGATAATCGCCCAGAGTTATTAACTTTTGATAAACCCCATACTGTTATCAGCACGGTTGCGAAGGCAGAGCATAAAATTCGCCATGAAATTGTTGGGGGCAATAAAGATGGTGTCGCAACTTTAATTTACTCACCAACCACAGTGGGATTATTTGGCGGTTTAAGGCTCAATAAAGATATGTCAACCATGTCATTATTTGATCTCAGTCGGCTTGAAGTCAAAAAAGGCACGGTTTTATATGGCTCAGAAATGTATCAAAGACGCTTGCGTTTTGCTAAATTGGAACGTTTATCGGAAAACACCAAAGCACAAGTCAATCTACTCCGTTTGCTATTAACCGCCACTCGTCGTACCGGTCGTCCTTTTCATGTGTTTCGTGGTTTGCCCACAACACAACGTGAATTTTTCTACTATGATGCAATGCCGCCTTTATTGAAAAGACTAATTGGCAGTAATGGATTACGGTTAGAGGAAATTTCTTATGCTATTAAGCAAATTGAATTAGCCCAAACGTTTTTAGAACATAACAACTTGGGTTATGAAGTGTTAAATCGTTATGTGACTCCAGAAACACGCTTTGGGGCAATTTGTTTGGCGTGGTGTGTATTAGCTAAAGACGAAAAATCCCCCCCCGCAATTATCGCCACCAAAAAACGTCTGCATACAGAATATGTTAACTATAAAGAGGTAAACATGACACCATCTGATAAAGCCTTTGTCGAACTTGGCAAAGCAGCTACCAACATTCAGAAATATGTGGGTGCTTTCGATTCCACTAACGAGCAGATGAAAGTGTTCAAGATAAGTTTTACGGCTGTAAATATCGCCCGCAAAACATCAGTACCACAAGATGCCCGTGAATCACTGATTTATGCCGTAGCCGGTGAATTGGAAAACGGTTTAAAAGACAAAGCCAAATATGACAAAGCCAAGAAAATGCAATTTGAAGCTTGCCTAAAATTCGCGGAGCAATTTGTCGATGACGTGTGGCTCAAAGTGATGAAGGGCAAAATGGTTAGTCATAGCACTCTGCGCGTGTTTGGCAGTATTTACCGGATGGCTTTTATTCACACACACCTAAAAGGCTATGAAGAGAGCCACCCAGAAATCTGAGTTTTCTCATCCCTAAGTGCCAATGCCATATCGTTAAGCGTTGGAATCCAAACCTTTAGATTTGGAAACCTTGGAGTCCAAACCTTTAGATTTGGAAACCTTGGAGTCCAAACCTTCAGATTTGGAAAAGTTGGAGTCCAAACCTTCAGATTTGGAAACCTTGGAGTCCAAACCTTCAGATTTGGAAAAGTTGGAGTCCAAACCTTCAGATTTGGAAAAGTTGGAGTCCAAACCTTCAGATTTGGATTATGTCGTTTAGTATCAAACACTTCCAAATCTAAAGGTTTGGACTCCAAAGCTTAACTTAATGGCATTGCGCCGGCGCGTGGGAACCAGAAAAAATCATGTTATTAATACAAAGGACAACATTATGGATCGTTTAAATCCCTTTTTGGGCAACATTGATGAACTTTTTAAAACTAGCGAAGGCGAGAAAAGAGAGTATGTGCATCCGGCGTTGAAAAATCTCGGGAGCGTGAGCCTTGTACTTATTAGGGAAGTCATCGCCCCAGTAGTATTCCGCAATTCGGAGGAAGAAATCACTGATATCGAGATTAATTTCGGTACTGAGAGTGATGCTTATGTGCGGGCGGTGCCGAATAAGTTTAAATACCCGGAGCGGGGACGCGGTTTGCAAATTCTGCGGTTATTTAAGGCGGGTGGCAATATGCCGCAAAATAAAACCATTCTGACGGTAAAAATGAAGCCTTCACAAGGGTTTGATTTGAATAGCTTGGTATTTGGAGATTCTACCGTTTGGAACAACAATGTACTACCAGTGAAGGCAGCCGTAAATTACTCTGATGCTCTGAGTGTGTTGCCTAAACACTTGTGCGTTGATAGTAGTTTCCATCATCGGGGTTTTGAAGATGGGACTTTATTTGATCCTGAGTCTAAGAAAAATAGCGACAATTTGTTTAATCGTCATTTTGTTAAACCCGGTACTTTATTAGTACAAGTGGTTTCCACACGCGGGCGGTTATTGCCACGGATTGGTTTAGATCATTTGTTATTAAGCATTGGTATTGCCGGAACTTATGGCGGACAAACTTCTGTCACCGGTACGAATATTCGCACCCATATTGCCGGCATTTATGGGGGGCATTTTGAACAGCCACAAACTTCCCCTTACCAAATTGTGCAAAGTTTGGGTAATCAAACGACTGAACCGGTTTTTCAGAATGTCGAACCACTAACCACTCATTTGCATAATTCCCTAAGCAAAGTACATGAAGTGTCGATGACTGCTAAGGAAGTGCATGATTATCAAGATAAATTGATACAACGGTTTGAATCGGACTTTGCCAGTTTGCAAGCCGATTATCAGCAAGCGGCGGCTATCGTGGCGACGTTTTTTGATAAATGGTTTGGTGGAGAAAAACCGGCTAAAAAAGGGAAATAATATGAAAATCAACGCAATAGGTATTCGTGCCACCACTTTAACCCCCTTTGTTTATCATAGTTCAATGGTACAAGGGGGCAGTGCCACGTTACCCGAACTTATCAGTGATAGGGCAATTGCGTTTGGTTTAGCGGCGACGCTGGGAATGTTACAAGCCAGTGTCGCGCTGCCCAAAAAGGATTATTACCGCCATTTAAAAGCGATGCCTTATCGCACGTCAGTATTTATTACCAACAAACCGCGTTTATTAGCCCCTATGATTCGCCGTTTTAATTTAACTGAAGAAGGGGGATATCCGTCGAAAATACAAAGTGTGGTAAAGCGCGGTAATTTGAAAGATTTTTTTCATACCCAAGAAGTGCCAGATGGACAAATTTTTACCGGGGCGATTTTCTCCATCAATGATTTTAACCCCTTCAAGGAACAAGAAAAATTAGTAATAAGGATAGGTTTACATCGTAACGGCATGGTGTTATTAGAAAAAACCGACACTAAAATACCAGTGCGCCTGAATGCGGTGACAGCAGCATTATTTGAGAGTGAAATACCGGTAGAACGGTATTATCTGCACAACTTGCAATTATCGCCCACCTATTCTTTAAAGGAAGCCGAGGCGGAGATTCTGAAATGGCAATAAAGATTGATATTTACGAAACCAAAGAGGGTAAATATCCTTTTTCTATTTGGCTTAAATCCTTAAATGATAGTAAAGCGCGTGCGAAAATTCGCACCAAGCTTAATCGGCTGAGACTAGGTAATTTTGGTGATAGTAAATCAGTAGGAGATGGCGTTCATGAAATTCGTATCAATTATGGTCCCGGTTATCGGCTATATTTTGGTAAAGTCGGTTTGATGGTTGTCCTATTGTTATGTGGAGGCGATAAAAGTACACAAACGGAAGATATTCATAAAGCGAAGTCCTACTGGAATGATTACAATAGAGGTTAATGATGAGCAAAAGTTATAAAGCAGATTTATTAGAGGCCCTTCGTGATCATTCTGAAGCGGCTAAGTATCTTGATGCTGCACTTGAAGACGGTGACGAGGATGTTTTTCGTCTGGCATTAAAAGACGTGATTGAAGCCCAAAGTGGTATATCTCAATTGCCTTCAATTACCAAATTCAACCAAGATAATGTGAGTAGCGTTTTTTATCAACCGCCTAGTTCTGAACTATGTCACTTTGGCTCGTTCTTACACACGCTAGGTTTTCGTTTAGCCATTCAGAGATATAAATAATTGGAGCCAAACCTCAGTTTTTTTGTAGGATGGGCAACGTTGTTGCCCACCTTAAAAATTGGAGAGCATAAAATGGCAATAACCATAGCTGCCCATTGTGTCGAAAGTGTCACGGATGACGGTTTATCTTGGTTGCAAGAACAATTATTGACTTGTAAAAAACCAATTCGCATTGCTGATGCGCCTACTGGTGCCGGTAAAAGCTTTGCCTTCCAAAAAGGTATGGTGAAATATGGGCAACGTATTTTATTTATGGTGCCAACCAAACGACTGGCGCAAAATCTGGTGCGTGGTTTATTGGATGATTTGGTGAAACCGGAATCAGAAGGTGGTGCCGGCTGGAATGGGGAAAAAGCGCGTAATAAAGTCGCATTGTGGAGCTCTGATGCTACCCAACAATTGAGGAAGGAAGGCGTTACCAAAATTGGGGTGCATCGAGTACGGGAACTTTTCAAATTGGATGAAACCCGAGAAGGCGGGGAAATGATCATCGCCGTGCCAGAGTCGGTGAATAATATCTTGCTGCGCGAATTTAGAAGTCATGGACAAACCGATGTCAGTATTTTTCATGTTCTGAACGCTTTTGATCATATCGTCTTTGATGAATTTCACACCATTCAGGCGAGGGGATTTGGGCTTGCGGCTCTGTTTGCGAAGTTGGCAGCGGCTCTGTGGCAAGATGGCGAAAAAGTGCGGGCAAAAGTCAGCTTTTTATCGGCAACCCCGGTTAATATTATGCCGGTATTAAAAAAGTTGGAGATTGATGAAACCCTGATTGTGTCCCTTTCGGAAAAAATTGGCACTACCGGGCGCTTTATTCACGGTGATGTTCAACTACATTTTGCTAATGTAGATAGCTTGCCAGAACTCATGCAGCAATATGACATGCAAGCCCAAGTCGTTAAAGGACGACAAACCGTTGTTATTTATAATAAATTAGAAGATTTACAGCGGCAAATTCCGCAATTAGAACAAGCGGTACTAGCGGCGGGTATTCAACCGGAAGACTGTTTATTAATCAATAGCATTGATGATAGCAAAGCGGAGCTGAAAAAAGCCGGGCATTTTACCGTTGGGCGCAATCAGAATCCCATGGATTTTAAGGTATTAATTACTACATCCAGCGTTGAAATGGGCGTAACTTTCAAAGCCGATTTGTTGTTAATGGAACCGGGCTTTGAAGCCATGAACTTTTTGCAACGCTCTGGGCGAGTGGCACGGGGAAATTATCAAGGGCAAGTTATTATGCGATTTGATGAAACCTTCGCTGATGGTAAACCTTGGTTGCGGAAATTATGGGCTTGGTATGTCAAAAATGATACCAAGCGGCTTGAAATTGGTGATTTAATTACCGTGCTGTGCCAATCGGTAGCCAAACGTTTTGAGGATGGTACGAACAATCCCACCAAATATTATGCGCGTTTATCCAATCGGGCTGTTTATACCGCCGGTTTATATTGGCATGTCATTATGAATCATTTTAGTAGTAATCGTTACCGTCAAGCCCATTTAAGGCGTTATCGCCCTAGCGTTGCCAAAACAATTGCCGGCAAACTCGCGGAAGTCCGGAAAATGGCAGCCAATGAACAATTTAAAGAAGCGGTTACATCTTGGTGCAATCGTTTTGAACAAGAAACCGCAACCCTCCGAGATATAGAGCCACGCATCCGAATTATTGATGATGACGGGGCTTTTACGGTGCCACAAAATTTATTGCAACGTGCTACCGATATTGTGGTTCGTTTTCCCATCACGTTTGGTAAAGATGATGTCCAAGAAATTCGGATTATGGGTAAATTGGGGAATTATTTTTTAGATAAAAATCGTTATGTGCCAAAAGTTCGCTCTTTTTATTTGCCCAATACAATGATAACCGTAGAATTAACAGATGATTATCAACTGGTTGATCGGTGGTGTGCTGAGTTAGAGGCTCAGCGAGGAACTAGCTTTGCTTGGGATGAAGATTTTGGGTTTCCTAAATCAATGCAAGCGGCGATGGATTTGGTGCGATGGACTGGATTAGTGGTGAGCGATGCGTCAGAGTTAGATGGAAATACTGGCTGTCTATAAATTTAAAAGATTAACCGCTATGCTCAAGAACTGGAAACATAAAACCGCATTTTATAAACGAGTCGAAAGCCTCAACTTTTCCGGCTGCTACCAAAATTCCACTGTGTAAAACCTGTTCGCTGGTGCGGTTTTGTGGGTTTGATTAAATTCTGGTTCCCACGCGCCGGCGTGGGAACCGATTGGGGACGCGCCAGCGTCCCATTTCGCTAACCACGACGCTGGCGCGTCGAGACTGCGTTCCCACGCCGGCGCGCTCATCGTTATACATAAGTTATTAAGTAATTGAAATAAAAGTATATTTCTCGTTCCCACGCGCCGGCGTGGGAACGCATTCTCGACGTGACTACAAAGCGGGCTGCAAGCCCATAAAGACGGGACGCAGGAGCAAACCAAATCGGTTCCCACGCCGGCGCGTGGGAACCAGAAAATCAACGACTTACGAGTGTCAACGACACTTATGTATAACGATGAGCGCCGGCGCGTGGGAACGAGAACAAAAAAAATGGAAACCCTCTTCATCTCCCGTGATGCAAAATTAAAACGGCGCGAAAACACTTTATCTGT
>Ga0233403_10001356_pt1 | contig 11497 bp, 8 predicted proteins | sample Na_oxic_1_MG_FD_179866 | JGI IMG/M metagenome (GOLD analysis project Ga0233403, IMG submission 179866) | Seawater microbial communities from Saanich Inlet, British Columbia, Canada - Na_oxic_1_MG | ecosystem: Environmental > Aquatic > Marine > Inlet | place: Canada: British Columbia | collected...
AATCTCAAAATCAGAAACCTCCTCTGGCCGGAATGAGGTCATGCCTATCTCGCGACCAGGTCAGGTCTCGAAAAATGGTACCCCGAAGCCTTGGAAAAATTCGGCGCAGTCACGGTTTTTGATCTTCTGATTCAATATATCAGGGCGGGCAGAATCAAACTGGACAAATCAAAATTCGCCAATGTCACGGCCACCTATCACGATCCCTGCAACTATGGCCGAAAAGCTGAGAAACTGTTCGGATACGGTTATTTTGACGAACCGCGATGGATACTTGATCAGTGTCTGGAGAACTGGGTGGATATTTATCCCGCAAAATCAGACCAGTTCTGTTGCGGCGGGGGTGGCGGAACGCTTGTAACCGGGTACAATGAGGAGCGTATTCATTATGGCAGAAAGAAGATGGATCAGATCAGGGCCACAGGAGCAAAGATGCTGGTGGTTCCCTGTCATAGCTGTCACGGCCAGTTGAACAGCATCAAAAAGGAATATGGCATGAAAGAACTCGAAGTCAAATATCTCTGGGAACTTGTGGCGGACTGCATGATTGTATAGTTTGCATGTTGCGGCTGCCTTCCTGAAAATCCCCCCTTGAGGGCGCTGCATTGTGCAGTTTGCATATCGTGACCCGGAAATCTGCCCTTGAGGAGGGCGCAGGGAGAGTGTGACACCACCCTGCATATATTTTGGCTTACCCGAAAAATCAGAGTGGCATTGTGCAGTTTGCATGTTGCATGTTGCATATCGTGACCAGAAAATCCCCTTGATGGGGTGCTGCGTTTCCACATGAATATGAAAGGATTTTAAAAAAAATGGAACTTACTGATCTTTTGTCTCTTGAGAAATGGATTGAAATGGAGAAAGATGTCACAGCGAGGTCCGGTCTGGATGTTTCGGTGTTCAACACGGGCGGCATCCGGATAACGGATTTCAAGCAATGGGCCAACGATCTGTGTCCTGCCATCAAGGCCACGGACAAAGGCCAGAGCTTCATCTGTGCAGTGGCCCACATGAATCTTGCCGAACAGGCAAGACAGAGCAGAAAGCCTGTTGTCGAGGAATGTGACGCGGGGCTTATGAAACTGGTTGTTCCCATATTCGCTGATGAGGTGTTTATGGGAGCCTTCGGCGGATGCGGATATCTGCTGGATGATGGCGAAGTGGACAGCTTTATGATCAACAAAACAACAGACATTCCCGAGGAGAAGGTGGAAAAGCTCTCGGAAGATATCAGCAGCATTTCCACTGAACAGGCGGAATCACTGACTGTATACATAGAGGAACAGATAAACAGGATTGTCAGCGATTTTCAAAAGCGGCAGTAGACTCGAAGGACTGTCAACCGGAAAGCAAAAGACTCCGAAAATCCGATTTTTACCAGTTCCATGCAGGAGTCTCACTGGTGCCAGGTTGGATAAGCGAAAGTACGCTGAAGCGCACTGCCACGACAACTGGCTTTAGCAGGCCGAGGGATAAATCCCCCGGCTGAAAGCGAAAGTACGCTGAAGCGCACTGCCACGATAGCTGATTTCAGCCTGCTTTAGCTATCAGCCCCGGAATTTATTCCGGGATGCCTCGCCGAGGGACAAATCCCCCGGCTGAAAGCGAAAGTACGCTAAAGCGCACTGTCACGACAACTGGCTTCAGCAGGCCGAGGGATAAATCCCCCGGCTGAAAGCGGAAGTACGCTGAAGCACACTGCCACAATAGCCAGCTTCAGCCGGCTTTGGCTTTCAGCCCTGGGATTTATCCCGGGGCTTTTGCTTCAGCCTGCCTGAGCCTCCAGTCCCGGGACTGATTCCGAGGTGTAGCTTATAAGTTGTATCTGCTCAAGATCATCTTTATGTTTTTTCTCGGCTTTCCACAGATCAAGAGTGTGCTGGGCATTCAGCCAGAAGCCGGGGCTGTTCCCGAAAAGGCGGGAGAGACGCAGCGCCATAAGCGGCGTAAGCGGACGGCGTTCATGCAAAATCTCACTGACTGTCCGCTGCGACACTTTCAAAGCGACTGCAAGGGTTTTTGATGACAGACCGTATTCGGGCAGAAAATCCTCCCGAATCATCTCCCCGGGATGGCAGGGACGAACCTGACGTTTTTCATCATTTTTAATGCTCATAAGTTCACCTTTTAATGATAATCTGTTATTTCAACATCGTACGCATTCCCCCGTGCGAAACGGAAGCAGATACGCCACTGATCATTGACGGAAACTGAATGCTGACCTTTCCGGTTTCTCTTCAGCCTGTGAAGGCGGTTGCTCGGCGGAACTTTCAGGTCATCAGGAGATGTCGCAAGATCAATGTATTCCAGTTTGCGTCTGGCTCTTCTCAGCAGGTCGGGGGGAAGTTTTTTTGATTTTCCTGTAATGAAAAATCTGTAAGTGTGTTTGTCTCCGAATGTTTTGATCATAATAAAGATATCTTGTAAATGCAAGTATGATAAGCTGGGAGAATCACTCCTCCGGCTGAAAGCGCACTGTGACGATAGCTGGCTTCAGCCTGCCTGAAGCTCTTCAGCCCCGGAATTTATTCCGGGGCTTTCCTAATCAATGATTCCCTTGTTTTTCAAAATTGCCACATAATCATCCAAAGATAACGGACAATCTAACAGGCTTCTGAAGTCATTCTGCGAGAGCTTTAGCTGGCTCCGAATTTTGTCGGTCACTTTTTCCGGGATATCTCCTTTTCCGTGTGAAAAATGAACCCGCAATATCTTCCTGCCCTCAAAAGTGAACCATCCGTATCGGTGTTTTGTGGAACGGGCACTGAGACCGAGTTTGCCGAATATTTTTCTCACATCCGTCTTCTTCATCTGCATTCGATGATCTCCTCCAGGTATTGAAGCCACTTTTCAGGCAGAGGACCGAGACTGCCTTCCTGCAAATCCTCATAAAGCTGAACGATTTCCTCACACAGTTGGTCCGTGGCTTCGGATTCAGTATCCGCGTAAGAGAAAGCTTCTATATCGTCAAAACTTGCGATGACCTGCTCTTTTTCAAATTCCAGAGTGATATGAACAGGAACTTTCAGACGGTATTTGGGATGCTTCAGAGAATTCAGAGGAACAATTCTGTATTTTCTTTCTATGGAATGAATGATCTTTTTGGCCATATCCCGGTACTGCTCGGTTGTCAAGAGCGTCTGCTGCATAATTTGTGACATTGTTACCTCCTCTGTAAGTGACGTTAGCTGGCTTTAGTCTGCTTTGGCTTTCAGCCCCGGAATTTATTCCGAGGCTTTGATTCCGGGGCATTACCTTGTCCCGCAGGGACAACTGAAAATAGCCCGGCCCCGACTAAAATCAGACATTGCCGGGGATGGGTTGCCCCCGAATTCCCGAGTCAAAGCCGGGGAATAAATTCCCCGGATGAAAGCGGAAGTACGCTGAAGCGCACTGTGACGATAGCTAACTTCATCCAGCCTGCATTTCTCAGCCTCGGAATTGATTCTGAGGGCAATTTTATGAAACAAAAGAGAAGATTGTTACACCCCCATATATCCAAACACCGCCCAATGACACGGATGTTCAAAATGATCATCTCTACGAAGCCGCACTTTCCTATAAATTTCTTTTTTGTTTGATTCTTCCTTTAAATAAATTGCTTTTTCTCTGCTCGTAGTGTCCCGCATCCAAATTTGTGCCTGTCGCAACGCTTCTACCGGCTCAATCTCTTTTTTCCGCCATATATCATAAAAATACATCATAAGAAACGCTGTACTCAAATCATATGGACTCCACAGTGATGCCACAACACCCGCCGCTCCAGCCTGTAGCATTCCGGCGGACAAACTCACCACTTCATCAGGTAAGTCTAAGCCTATAATGCTGGTTTCAGATGCAGATAGAACTGCCAATCGTGACCCTTTCAGGCGTAAACCCAACAAATCTTTTATTGTAAATCTCTCATCATTCGCCATGAGCAAGCAACTGTTCAGTGGGTTATTAAAGTCTGCTGACCCGTGACAAGAAAAGTGTAACACTGTATAATCATTTATAGCTTCCAGCACAGCATGTCGTGTGGCCTCTTCATGCCTTAATATCCGTCGTTTTTCCTCTGGAAATAAGCTGGCCGCCGCTTCCACTTCGTAGGTCGAATTGGGCAATCTGTTGGCTTTGACAGGACTAGGATCATCAACTACTAACAATGTTTCAGAAGAAATGGAGTTTGCGATATTTTGTGCGCTGATCAGATAACGAGCATTTGGAGAATAAGAGATAATTATCGTATCTAAGGCATAGCGTTTGCCTGTTGGTTTTGTGTGATCTTCTGTCCATGCGGCATGAAGCGGTAACAGATTTAGATGCCCCACAGGAATAAGCGTTACCCGGCTGTCAGACGGAAATGCTTTAGTCAAGGGTTCCATTACGGCTTGCCATAACCATTTTGTTGTATGTTCCAAAGTTTTAAACCAAGTGTCTTCAGCAGACTCACGAGTGGAAGAAGTATTAGCATTTCTCCAGTTCAGATAAGTCCCCAGATAACCGCCTAAAGATTCTTCTTTCTCGGAGCCTTTTAAAATTTTTTCCAATTTGGTCGCACTCAGCTTTTCCGTTTCCGAGCCTATTAAAATTTCATTCAATTTGTTTTCAGTCAGTTCCGGCAACCAGACCGGCGTTACATCATCTTTCACAATGATCGACAGCCCTCCGGCAGTTGTAGACATAATATACACCAGCGGATGATCCCGTGCTGCGTCCTGAATTTCCTCAAACTCCGGGGCCGAGAGAAAATCCTCATAGCCGCTGATTTGGCGGATGGTTTCAATGGTCTCATCCATCTTCATCCGTGCCTGCTTCAGTTCAGCATATAGGACATTCTGTTGTTCCTTATCATCCGGGGCAACTTCGCCCAGCCTTCGGATCAGCTCCTGATGCAGAGCAACGCTTTCCCGATAGTCTGTTACAAGAGAAGCGTGGTTCGTGCCTTCCAAGTTGCTGAGATATGCCCGGTCAAGAGCAAGGGCCTCGCTCAGAAGCCGGGCCTGTCCGCTGTCTGATGCAAGCACTGCTTCCGGCATTCGGTTCAGTTTGGCGAGGGAGTATGCACCGAGTGCGGCAAGTCCCTGGGTTTCCTTGAGGAAGCTCTCTTTCTGCTCCCGCAGGAGTTGGATTCTGAAGAGGCGTTCACCGGCTTGGTAAGTGTATGTATAAGCCTGTTTTGCTTCTTTCCATTCCCTGCGTTCAAATGCCCAGCGGAGCCAGTTGCAGGAGATTCTCAGTGCCTCTTCAACAGCGACTTCCAAACCTCTTTTTGTGGCCTTCTCATAAGCCTCAATGCCCGCCTCCAAATCCCACAAGTCTCCGCTTCGGACATAGCGGTCCCTTAGCCCGTTGCCGAGATCGGCAAGCATACGGGGCAGCTCCGGTGAGTTCTCAGGAGTAAGCGCCACGGATTTTTCAAAAGCCGCTATAGAGGCTTCCAAATCACTGAGAACGCCAGACCGTGCGTAGCGGTCCCTTAGCCCGTTGCCGAGATCGGCAAGCATACGGGGCAGCTCCGGTGAGTTCTCAGGGGTAAGCGCCGCGGATTTTTCAAAAGCCGCTATAGAGGCTTCCAAATCACTGAGAGCGCCAGTCCGTGCGTAGCGGTCCCTTAGCCCGTTGCCGAGATCGGCAAGCATACGGGGCAGACCCGGTGAGTTCTCAGGGGTAAGCGATACAGATTTTTCAAAAGCAGCGATAGCGGCTTCCAAATCCCACAAGTCTCCGCTTCGGACATAGCGGTTCCTTAGCCCGTTGCCGAGATCGGCAAGCATACGGGGCAGACCCGGCGAATTCTCAGGGGTAAGCGATAGAGATTTTTCAAAAGCCGCAATAGCGGCTCCCAAATCACTGAGAGCGCCAGTCCGTGCGTAGCGGTCCCTTAGCCCGTTGCCGAGATCGGCAAGCATACGGGGCAGACCCGGTGAGTAGTTCTCAGGGGTAAGCGATACAGATTTTTCAAAAGCAGCGATAGCGGCTTCCAAATCACCGAGAGCGCCAGTCCGTGCGTAACGGTCCCTTAACCCGTTGCCGAGATTGGCAAGCATACGGGGCAGACCCGGCGAATTCTCAGGGGCAAGCGATACAGATTTTTCAAAAGCGGCGATAGCGGCTTCCAAATCACTGAAAGCGCCAGTCCGTGCGTAGCTGTCCCTTAGCCCGTTGCCGAGATCGGCAAGCATACGGGGTAAATCCAGAGAGTTATCAGGGGTAAGCGCCACGGATTTTTCAAAAGCGGCGATAGCGGCTTCCAAATCACTGAGATCGCTAGTCCGTGCGTAGCGGTCCCTTAATCCACTACCTAGATTATTAAGCAGATGCGGCAAATCTGGTGAATCTTCAGGACTAAGTCGGGCAGATTGTTCAAAATCCTGAATAGCATTTTCCAAATCTTTCAGTTCACCTGTTCGGGCATAACGGTCTTTTAATCCATTACCAAAATAGCTAAGAAAACGGGGCAAATCCGGTGAATTTTCAGGGGTAAGATTGACGGATTTTTCAAAAGCTTCAACAGCACTTTCCAAATCTTTCAAGTTACCTGTACGATTGTAGCGATCTGTTAATCCGATCCCAAGATTATTTAGAACGCTGGGTAGCTCTGATGAATTTTCAGGTATTAAAGAGATTGCTCTTTCAAGAGTTGCAATTGCATTTTCCAAGTCATTTAGTTCTCCTGTTTGGTAATAGCGATTTATCAGTCCGTTACCTAAACTGTTAAGACGATCAGGTAAATCTGGCGAGCCTTCAGGAGTGAAGCTAATTGCCTTTTCAAATGCGGTAATAGCATTTCCCAAGTCTTTGAAGTCACCGGTTCGCATATAGCGACTTATCAATCCATTACCCAAATTGCTAAGACGGGCAGGTAAATCTGGCGAGTCTTCAGGCATGGAACTAAGTATTTTTTCAAAAGTGGCAAGGGCATTTTCCAAGTCTTTGAGATCACCACTTAAATTATAACGATTTATCAGTCCGTTGCCCAAATTGCTAAGGATATCATAAAATTCTGATGAGTTTTCAGGGGATAGTTTCTCTGCCTTTTTGAAAGCGTCAATAGCATTTTCCAAGTCATTGAGATTATTAGAACTGAAATATCGGTCTGTTAGCGCACTTCCTAGATTGTTAAGAAGTTTAGGCAGCCCCGATGAGTTTTCGGATGTTAGACTGACTGCCTGTCCAAAGGTGTCAATTGAATCTTCCAGTTCCCTGAGTTCTCCTGTTTGAGAATAACGGCTACGAAGTCCGATTGCCAAACTTTCGAGTACCAGAGGTACTTTTGAGGAATCAGAATGAATATTCTCCAAAGACTTTCTTAAACATAATAAAGCAAAATCCAGATATTTAAGGGAATGCGTCTTTTCATATCTGAGAAAATATGTCCCTGCGCTGTCATACAATACTCTAAATTGCAAATCTTGTCCGACATCATCAAAGTCAGGATGATTTAAGATACTCTCCCATTCCTCTATAGCTTTATTTAAGTAACCTAAATTGCTTCTGTTTTGTAGATAATCGGATTCCAGTGACCGTGCTTTTTCCATAGCGGAAGCAAGCATCTGATTTATCGTCTGACTAAAAGTTTCCTTGTACTTCAGTTGATCCAGCAACCCATCATACCGCCCCCCCAAACGCCCCAACACACTCGCCGCAACTCTCGCAAACGCCTCCCCCAACTCATCAACCCTTCTCAAATCACCCTGAGACGGATCAGCAATAACCGAAGCAAACCCCCGAGCCTCCCCAAGATGTTCCTCAACATAAACCGAAACCGCTTCAAGCACCTGACGAGCCTTAGCCACAGATAAATGGTCAAGCAGTTCCTCACGAACCCCCGGAATGAAATCAAAATCAATCTCATCCGGATAAGCACTCCTATCCGCCCCATTGCCAATGACTTTGACCAGTCCGCTCAGTAAGAATTCGAGTTCATGCGTATGACTGGCATCCCTGAGCATGGAGGCCCGAATGAGCCTGATGATGGGTAAACGGATACGCGGCGCGGCCGCCAGCATCACCGCGAGTTGATATGAATTGGGAGATGCAGTGTCCAAAAACTCATCAAGCTGTTCCTCCGAAGTCTGCGTCTTGCTGCTTTTCCGCTTCCCATCTGCTGTAAGGTTACTCGCCAGACAGAACCCCGGCGCACTCTGATCGCCTGCGCTGGCGATCATTTCAACAAGCCGCTTAACAGGTTCCGGCTCAATCGTGGCAATGGGTAACATGGCTCCGTCATTCAGTATGTCCTCACTCAGTCCGAATAACGTCTCTGCATTGTAAGGGCTGTGATGCCCTCCGACCGACTGTGAAGTGATTCGGATGGGTATGGCGGAACCCAATCCTGTTCGTTCCCACATCTGTTCCGGCAGCACCTGTAACAGCGCAACCGACCCGTAGCGGGACCACTTGGAAATCTGTTGTGCCATGCGGCCTTCATACCAGCTTTCAGAAACACAGTCCGAAACAACAAGTATGAGCCTCCGCCCGGTAATATCTGTTATGGCGGACGGGCTGCGGCGTCCTGTTTTCTGATTCAATCCAGGAACAATACCAAGACCGGATTCATCCCTGACATCCTTAATCAGAGACCACACGCGGACATCTCGAAAGATACCCTGCCGGATGAGCAATTGCTTCAGCTCTGTCACCACATTATGCCAGAAAATCATCGAGAGACTTTTCTCCACCACCAAGGCTATGTCAAATCTGCGTTCAGGCTTGAATCTCAGAACCGGCTCCCAAAACCCCTCCTCGGCAATGGATTCCACGGTCGCGTCTTCATCTATGACATAGTGAGCGTGTGACAGCACAATCTGTTTAAGCGGTCGGAGGGCCATGGCGAGCTTGTCCGTGTCAGTCAGTGCCGGCGGTGCCGGACAGATAAATCGTAATTTCCCGTCCTGCTCCGATCCCCGGGGCAAATGAATTTCAAAAGAGCGATCCTCATAAGACGGTCGGGAACTGATGCGATCTTCAGGAAAAAAGTTTTCCGAAGGCCCTGTTTCCGGCAATGGCGCATCCGGAACCTGCTCTTGATCCCTTAAATCCTCTGTTTCCCGGTCTGAATCCGGGGGCTGCCGATGTTCCGCGGATTCAATCTCTGTTTTGGCATCAGCCGGCACAGAATCTTCACCCGGACTGAACCGCCACAAATGAGCGGCAAGCCATGCTGCATCCGCTAAATCAACAGGCTCCGTGCCTTCTTCAGTTGGATTCAATGCGCTGATAATGCGCTGTAAAATTTTCATAATTATCGTCCCAGATCCCGAAACAGTTCTTTGATGATATCCTTACGCTCTTTCCCGCTTGGTAATCTGCCGTGCAACACCATAAATGCAGCATTGAGAAGCTGATCCGTGGCCAACTGGCTCGGCTTCTCAATCTCCTTCATGAACGTGCTGATCAGCTCCTTCATTTCATCTGATTTTGAGGATGCCGCGTCCAAATGGGTTTTAACGATTTCCCAAAGTTTTTCTTTACCCGGAAATTTCAAATCCAACCGCAGACACCGGCGTAAAAATGCCGGGGGCAGGTCACGCTCTCCGTTGCTGCTGAGAACAATGAACGGAAATGCGTCACACTGCACTTTTCCTTTTTCGATCCTGACCTGCTCATCTGTGCTTGTCAGTACATTCACGGATTCCCTCTGACGGGCAATCCGGGTAAGCTCACGGATTTCATAAGTGCCTTCCTCCAAAACATGGAGCAGATCATTTGGGAGATCAAAGTCAGCTTTGTCAATTTCATCAATCAGCAAAACTTTTGGTCGTTTGCCGGGCAGCAGTGCTGTGCCGAGAGGGCCGAGCCTTATATATCGCCCGATGTCATTCGGAACCGCCTCTTTTTCATAAGACAGGCTGTTCATCTCAGAGGAGACATCCTTATCATCTGAGTCCTCACTCAGTTCCCGGTTGTCTTCTTTTCGTGATTCCCCCTCTTTCGGCAGTTTGGCGATGTTTCGCATCCGCAGATGTTCCAGATTCGCATCCCGAAGCCGGGCCACAGCGTCGTAATCATAAAGCCCCTCACGAATGGCAGAACGCGAGTTGATCGGCCACCATAGCACAGGCCCCAGCCGAAGCTCTGTGGCCACCGCATAAGCAATTGATGACTTGCCGCACCCGGCAGGGCCTGTCACCAGCAGAGGACGCCGGAGATAGAGGGCCGTATTAATCATTCCGATCTCTTTCTTTCCTAACCGAAGGACCCTGCCCCGGCGATCATGCCAGATTGAAAAATCACGCCAGGGAGGCGGGGCAGGCAAATCCTTCAGAGGGTCTTCAGCGGGACTTTCTTTGCACAGTCCCTTAAAAAATTTCCAGTCGTTCATTAGAGAATCTCCATTTTATTATGTTGGTGTTTTAAACGCATGTCTCACAGATTCGATCAGTGTGGGATCGTCCCACAACAATGTGAGATGGCATCCGAGGTGTGCCTGATTTTTACTTCTGAATGCTTCCCTACGCTCTTTACAAACATGATTTGGTAATTCATCGAATGGCTTTTTCTCAATCAACTTCAATATGGACCCTTTCGGATCCGAACATCTTGCCCATAATATTACCGGCACCCCTGCATGAAACAACCAGTACAAGTGATCTCTTTTGTCTTCACACGATGTTTCTTTGGGACGAAATGTCAGTATTGCCACAGGTGTTTGAGAATCTTCAAAATATTCTAATAGGTCATATCCATCAGAGTTCTCATTGACAACGCCTGCCGGTGTGTAACTTTCGTCCTGAATTTTGTCATATTCGCCGGGAACAATATTATGCACACACATAATAGACTTTTTTAAATCAGCTTGACATCTTCCATCCCAACAAGTTATCAGAGGTACGATATACTCATGAAATTTCCGCTCCCATAAACTCACTGTAACCTTGAATTCCGCACCCAGTCGCCTCAGCTTTGTTTCATATTGGTCAACCTCTTCGGAAAGTAATTGCCGAGGGAGAAAGAAACGTATCCACACATCCTTTTTATTCAATCCCTTTTCATATAAATGACTCATAAGTTCGGAGTATGTTTTCAGAAGAAGATTTTGTATGACATGGCTTAACTCCTCTTTCCTAAAGGGTTTATCTATGTTTCTGATATTTTTACGATCAAGAAAAACAGTAATCAAGTAACAATCTGGTTGCATCTGAGAAGGAGATACAACGATTAATAGATTGCAATTTGAAGCATTTCTGGCGGGCTGTTCACTGTTCTGAGCGCAAGATTCATGCCGTAAGGAGTCAGGGTAGCCATCACAACAATTTTCGATTTTTTCCTCAAGTGAGACTCGGTGCTGAGGATTCAGACGCTGTGCCACACAGTGTGCCAACTTAGCCAAAGGAAGAATGCCCTCTCTTTTCGAAGCGAGAAGCAGCGCGATTTCCCTGATAACCATAAGACATCTCTGTTCTTCATCACCTGTGATACTCGGATATCTAACTTTTGGAGCAGATACCTGAAGTGCTTCAAAAATGGGTAGTCATGTAGCAGTGGTGATTTCCTTTTTAATTACACTGTTATA
>Ga0233403_10001357_pt1 | contig 11495 bp, 1 predicted proteins | sample Na_oxic_1_MG_FD_179866 | JGI IMG/M metagenome (GOLD analysis project Ga0233403, IMG submission 179866) | Seawater microbial communities from Saanich Inlet, British Columbia, Canada - Na_oxic_1_MG | ecosystem: Environmental > Aquatic > Marine > Inlet | place: Canada: British Columbia | collected...
AGGCTTGCCAATTGGTAAGTAAAGAGTGAAAACACTACCTTTACTTTCTTCACTATCTAAAGTCAATTCGCCACCGAGTAACCGCGCTAATTGGCGGGAAATGGATAAACCCAGCCCGGTACCACCATAACTACGGCTCGTGGTACCATCAGCTTGTTGGAAGGCTTCAAAGATAACTTGTTGTTTATCTTGGGGAATACCAATACCAGTATCGCTCACACTAATGGCAACGGTTTTGGTTGCCTCAAGCGCATGGTGTTTAAGTGCTAAAAACCGGGGAATATTAGTCGGGCGTTGCCCCATTACTTTAATTTCACCAGTACTGGTAAATTTGAAGGCATTGGATAATAAATTGTTAATGATTTGTTTGAGCCGTTGGCCATCGGTATGTAATACTGATGGAATGTCTTCGGCGAGTATGAGATTGAATGCCAATCCTTTGTTTTCGGCAACATGGCGGAATTTCTGGTCAACCATTGTCAGCAAGTCACTTAACGAGACATCTTCCCATTGGATTTCAATTTTACCGGCTTCTATCTTCGACAAATCCAAAATGTCGTTGATAAGAGTAAGCAAATCATTACCGGCACTATGAATTGTCGCGGCGTATTCTATTTGTTTGGCAGTTAAGTTATTTGATTTGTTATCTGCTAACATTTGGGCCAAAATAAGTAGACTATTCAATGGAGTTCGCAGTTCATGCGACATATTAGCTAGAAATTCGGATTTGTACTTACTCGCGAGTGCCAGTTCTTCGACTTTAGCCTCAATTGCCTTTTTGGCTTGTTCCATTTCGGCTTGGGTTTGGTTAAGTGCTTGATTCTTTTCTTGCACGGCCAGTTTTTGGTGTTCTAAGTCTTGGGTACGTTTTTCAAGTACTTCATTGGTTTGGCGCAATTCTTCTTGTTGGGTTTGTAACTCTTCTGATTGGGTTTGTAATTCTTCGTTAGTTTGTTGCAATTCTTCTTGTTGGCTTTGTAATTCTTTCGATTGGGTTTGGGTTTGTTGCAAGAGTTCTTGCATTTTGGTGCGGGATTCTACCGAATTAACCGCAATTCCAACACTAGGCATGACTTGATGAAGAAATTCTTGCTGAAGATCAGTTAATTTTTCTAACGAACCTAAAACGATGACCCCTTTAATAACATTTTCATAGAGAAATGGGATGACTATAATATGAGGTGGTACGCTTTCGGCTTCAAGCCCAGCCTCAATCTTAATCAAGATACTGTTTAGTTCTTTGGTGGCACGTTCCACCAAACCTTCGCTGAATTTAAATTCTTCAGCCAGATTTTTGCGCCGCGTCTGAGCATAACTGGCAATCAATTTCATTGAGTGTTTATGTTCAAGCGTGCCTTCAACCAAATAACAGACTCCAATTTGGGTTTCTAAATAGAGCGTAAGAAAAGAAACAATGTTGTGGGTCAATTCCACAATATTTTGATCACCACTAATTTGATCATTTAATTGATTTTGTCCGGTTTTGAGCCAATCCTGCATCACATTTTTTTTCATCATTTCCGCCAATTGGAGAGCCGCAGTTTCGAGGGCTTTTTGAGTCTGAGCAAAGTCGCCACGATATTCCGCCGGAGACGTGATGCTTTGGCCCTCTGCAAGTCCTTGAGACACTTTAACAATATCCGCAATCACTTGCCGCAGAGCCGTCAATGCGGTTTCTAGGGCTTCTTTGATTTGAATAAAGTCGCCACGGTATTTTACTTGCGGCATTACCTGTAAATTACCTTCGGCTAAACCTTGCGAAACTTGGACAATATCCTCAATTATTTGGCGTTGATCCAAGAGGGCGATTTCCAAAGCCTCTCTGATCGGGAGAAAATCGCCCTTATATTTCACCTGAGAACTAATCTGCAAATTCCCGGCTGCCAATCGTTCTGCGATTTGAACGAAGTCTATAATCACGTTATGAAAGTAGTTAATAGCAGTTTCGAGGGCGGTTTTGATTTGGAGAAAATCGCCGCGGTATGTTACTTGTGGTGTTACCTGCAAATTACCGGCCGCGAAACTTTGCGAAACTTGGACAATATCTTCAATAACTAGCTGTTGATCGGATAAGGCAGCTTCCAAAGCTTCTTTGATCGGGCCAAAATCGCCCCGATATTCCACCTGATGGACAACCCGTAGATTCCCAGCCGCTAACTGCTCCGATATTTGGACCAAGTCTACAATCACAGTCTGAAAGTAGTCAGCGGCGGTTTCGAGGGCGGTTTTGATTTGGAGAAAATCCCCACGGTATTCGACTTGTGGCATCACCTGCAAATTACCGGCGGCTAAACCTTGCGAAACTTGGACAATATCTTTAATGATTTGTTGTTGGTTAGATAAAGCTATTTCTTGAGCTTGTTTGATTTGGGTAAAATCGCCTCGATATTCTACTTGTGGTCGGGTTTGCAAATTACCGCTTGCTAATCCCTGTGATACTTGGACAATATCCTCAACCATTTCGCGGAGATTAGCCAAAGCCATTTCTAATACTTGTAATAACTGCCCAATTTCATCTTTACCACTGGCACGAATCTCATTATTTAGCTGTCCGGCAGCAATAGCTTGAAAAATTTGGTTTAAATGATTTATTGGTCGCGTAATGGTACGGGTTAAACCAATGCCTACCACAATTAAGAGCAAGATAGCACCAAATGTCGCCATCCACACAATGTACGTTCCATTGACGCGCAGGTTACTGAGCTCAAGTATGGTGGCATTTAGCTCCTCATTATGGATGACAATATGTTCAGCTAAAAGAGCCTGCAATGGTTCCATCTTGACATACATTTGCCGTTGTAATGTCTCAACTTCCGTCTTGTTAGCCACCATTTTTTGTAGTTTGAAAATGCGTTCAGCTAGAGTTATAATGGCTTGCGTGCTATTTTCCATATCTTGGGCTGCCTGAAATCCTTCTTCCCCAAGGTGAGCTTCGTGAGCAATATGTTGTTTAGTGTTGGCGCGTATTTTAGCAATAGTTGCCTTGGCTCGTTGCAGATGTTTTAACTCGTTGGTAACGAACAATTCGTGGATTTCTAGACCAAGTATAGCTATATTAGCTGTTGTTTCCAACGTTGAGATTGCGCCCGGCACAATGTCATCATTTAACATCGTTACTTGACTATCCATTTTTTGGAAAGTTTGCGTAGCGATCAAACCCAAAAAACCAATAATCAAAGCAACTATAGAAAAAGCGGTAATAAACTTTTGGTAAATTTTCATCTGTAAATAAAACCTCTTGCAAAAATAACATAATCCAAAGTCTTACGGTTTGGATTCCAATAACTTATTCCAAAGTCTTACGGTTTGGATTCCAATAAATATAGCTTTGGAGTCCAAACCTTTAGATTTGGAAGTATTTCGATTTGGTTGCCCCTCTTTTCCCTCAACGATGCAACCACACTCGCATCAGTGAAAGTAGTTTATCGGTATCTACTGGTTTAGACAAATAATCATTTGCCCCGGCTTCGATACATTTGGCCCGATCATCTTTCATTGCTTTGGCGGTAAGGGCAATTATTGGTAAGTGATGGTAGTAAGGTTGTTGGCGAATTTGTTGTATGGCTTCATAGCCATCCATTTCTGGCATCATAATATCCATTAAGATAATGGCAATATCATTATTTTGTTCCAACACCGAGATTGCTTCCACCCCATCTGAGGCAATGACAACTTCCATATCACGTTCTTCCAAAACGTTTGCCAACGCAAAAATGTTACGCATATCATCGTCAACAATTAACGCCTTTTTGTGTTTGAGGATTGCGCTTTTGTCATGTACCATTCGCAACATATGACGCTTGTCGGCTGGTAAGTTGGCCTCGATTTGGTGGAGAAATAGGGTGGCTTCATCTAACAAACGTTCCGGTGAATGTACTGATTTGATTGGGAGTTCATCCGCACATTGCAATAATAACGCTTCTTCATCCGCTGTCAAATCACGATCCGCATAAGCAATTATTGGTATTTGGCAAGGGCCTTTTTTCTGTTGCATTTGTTCCAGCAGTTGGCTACCGGAGCCTTGTTCTATATCCATGTCAAGGATAATACAATCATAGGTGATAGTTTGCAAATACTGGCAAGCAGTGGCAGCCGTAGCTGCCGTCTTAATTTGGATGTTTTCTCCGCCAACTAATTCCAGAATTTTCTGTTGATGAGATTCGTTATCCACTACAACTAACAGATTTTTCTCGGTTTTGGTGAGAAACCGTTCTATAGTTTTGAAGGCTTCCCCAATTTGTTCGACACTTACCGGTTTGAGCAAATAACCGATTGCCCCCATCATTTTGGCTTCCATATTTTGATCTACTGCGGACATAAAATGCACTGGAATATGGCGCGTGTTGGGATTGTCTTTGAGTTTTGCCATTACACTCCAACCATTCAATTGGGGTAAACCAACATCAAGAATGATTGCATTGGGTTTATATTGTTCTGCTAGTTGTAAGCCAGTTAAACCGTCTTCGGCAATTAGACATTTAAAGTCTTTGCTTTGTGCCAATTCCATGAGGATAGCGGAAAATTTGCGATCATCTTCAATAATTAAAATTGATTTATCCCCAAGTTGTAGATTATCTCTATCATCCACAATGGCGGTTTTTTCTTGATTGGTATCAACAGTGGTTGCCTCCGCAATAGTTGGGGCTGATATATTATCATCAACAAAATTAGATTGAATTGGCGGAAGTTTAGTTTTTGGCTCACCAATAGGTAGATAGAGGGTGAAAGTACTACCTTTACCATCTTCACTTTCCAAGGTTAATTCGCCACCGAGTAACCGCGCTAATTGCCGGGAAATGGATAAACCCAGCCCGGTGCCACCATAACTACGGCTAGTCGTGCCATCAGCCTGTTGGAAAGCTTCAAAGATAACTTGTTGTTTATCTTTATGAATACCAATACCAGTATCGGCTACACTTATTGCGATAGTTTTGTTAGGCTCAAGCTGAGTTTTAGTTACTCCGATAAGTGGAGGGATAACAAAGGGACGATTAACTATTACTTTGATTTCGCCTTTGCTGGTAAATTTAAAGGCATTAGATAACAAATTGTTAATGATTTGTTTGAGGCGTTGTCCATCAGTTTGCAATGCTGGAGGTATATCATTAGCAAGATTGAGGTGAAAGGTTAAGCCCTTATCTTCGGCAACATGACGGAATTTCTGTTCAACTGTTTTCATCAAGTCAGCCAAGAGTATTTCTTCAATTTGGAGTTCAATTTTACCGGCTTCTACTTTGGATAAATCAAGAATTTCATTGATAAGGGTGAGCAAGTCCGAACCGGCACTGTGAATTGTCTTGGCATATTCTATTTGTTTAGCGTTTAAATTGCCGGGTTTATTGTCCGTTAATAATTGCGCGAGAATAAGCAGACTATTTAAGGGAGTGCGAAGTTCGTGCGACATATTGGCGAGAAATTCGGATTTATATTTACTCGCTAATTCTAATTCCTTAGCTTTCATTTCAATTGCTGCTTTAGCCTTTTTTATCTCGGCTTGGTTTGTTTCTAAAGCTAAATTCTGTTCGCGAATATCCTCTTTTTGTTTACCTAAATCACGATTGCGTGTTTCAAGTTCATCGTTAGTTTGCTGTAGTTCTTCTTGTTGCGTTTGCAACTCTTCTGATTGGGCTTGCAGTTCTTCAGCTTGTTGTTGGCTTTGTTCTAATAATACTTGCATTTGGGCGCGTGATTCGGCAGTGTTAATCACTATACCAATACTTGGCATTATTTGTTCAATAAATTCTTGCTGAATGGCGGATAACAATTGAGTGGAGCCAATTTCGATGACACCCTTTACTACATTTTCATACAAAAACGGAATAATAAGAACATGGCGAGGAACTGCCTGTGCTAAGCTAGATTGAATTATTGGTGAGTATTCATCTGGAGTATGGGCACGATACAGGGTTTTCTGTTCCAATGCTGCTTGTCCCACCAGTCCTTCACCCATAAAAAATTTGTTAGGTACCTTTTCATTTTTGGTATAGGCATGACTGGCTATCACTTGTAAATAGGGTTTTTGCCGGTCAGATTCCGGCTTTTTCAACAGATAAAATATACCTACCAATGCCTCGACATAGTTTGTCAGGAAAGAAATAATATTTTTAGCAAGGGTAATAATTTCCTGTTCACCGCTCATTTGGTTATTTAATTGGGCTTGCCCGGTTTTCAACCAATTTTGGGCGGCATTATTAGTGGTTGCTTCTGCTAATTTGCCCGCCGCAGTTTCAAGGGCATTTTTAACTTGGAGAAAATCTCCCCTATATTCCGCTTTAGCAATTACATTTTTACCACCATCTGCAAGTTGTTGCGAAACTTGCACAATGTCATCAATAACGAATCGCAAATTGGCCAATGCCATTTCTAAGGAATCTTTGACTTGAACAAAGTCCCCTTTGTATTCCGCTGTTGGCGTGATACGCAGATTGCCTACGGCTATTCCCTGAGATACTTGAACAAAGTCTTCATTTAAAGCCTTAAAATAATTAGCTAAAGTATCATAAGCTCGTCCGATGTCACCTACCTCATCTTTACGAACGATAATTTTGTCTAATTCAGTTGTGTCTATTCCAGTCAACGTGGCATCATCGGTAGCTAATTTGCGGGCGGCTTCTGTAATAACTAATATCGGTTTGGCTATGGAATTGGCTATCAAAATAGCAAGTATAATAACAATGAGCGTCGCCACTATACTCACAATTAAAGTTAGCATAACCCCGGTATGAGCAGCAGTATTTGCGGCAATCTTAGCATTTTCAGAGCCAACCACATTAGTTTCAAGCATGATTTCCATTAAAGTGAAAGTTTCTTGGAACACATCATGAGCTTTGCCAACACTCAATGCTTGAGCTTTATCGTCTTCATTTTTTTCAGATAACAAGATAACTTGGTTGTTCAGCCGCCCAAAATCATCAAGGAGACGTTGGAATTTTTCAAAAGCCTTGGTTTCTTCTTCACCTTCGTCAAGGGTTATCGCAAAGCCAGCAAGTGCTTTGGTGAGTATTTGTTGCTGAGCCTTAATTTTGTTTTCCAAAGCTCTCATGGTAGCATCATCTGGGGCAATGATATGATTTTTCTGGGCTTCGATGATGTGCATGAGGGCAAGTTCGGCGTTATTGAGGTTAATAATGCTGGGCAAATAGTTTTCAGTTACCTCGTTAGTAGCATTTTCTGCCACATAGAGTTGATGGATTGCCACTGAACCCAATATAGCAAGTGGAATAACTGATACCGCCAGAAACATCAGAATCAGTTTACCCCGTATGGAATGGAATAAGGAAATTCTCTTGGTATCTGGTTGGGCATAAGTGTTTATCATTTTGGTTTTTTTTATAAGTTAAAGTAAGTATTTTCAAATCCAAATCTAAAGGTTTGGACTCCAAAGGGTTATTTCCAAATCTAAAGGTTTGGATTCCAAGGGGTTATTTCCAAATCTAAAGGTTTGGACTCCAAGGCGTTATTTCCAAATCTAAAGGTTTGGACTCCAAGGCGTTATTTCCAAATCTAAAGGTTTGGACTCCAAGGCGTTATTTCCAAATCTAAAGGTTTGGACTCCAAGGGGTTATTTCCAAATCTAAAGGTTTGGACTCCAAGGCGTTATTTCCAAATCTAAAGGTTTGGACTCCAAAGCGATACGATATGGATCATTAACTTCAACGATGCAACCACACTCGCATCAGTGAAAGTAGTTTATCGGTATCTACCGGTTTAGATAAATAATCATTCGCCCCGGCTTCGATACATTTAGCCCGATCACCTTTCATAGCCTTGGCGGTAAGGGCAATTATTGGCAAATTACGGTATTGATGTTGTTGGCGAATTTTTCGCGTGGCTTCATAGCCGTCCATTCCTGGCATCATAATATCCATTAAGATAATGGCAACATCATTATTTTCTTTCAATTTGGCGAGTCCTTCTTTGCCATCTGAAGCAGCGATAACTTCCATATTGTGTTCCTCTAAAACTATTGCTAATGCAAAGGTATTACGTATATCGTCATCAACAATCAATACCTTTTTATGTTTGAGAATTGCAGTTTTGTCATGTACCATTCGCAACATTTTACGTTTGTTAGCCGGTAAGTTAGCCTCTATTTGGTGGAGAAATAGGGTGGCTTCATCTAACAAACGTTCCGGTGATCTGACTGATTTTATCGGCAATTCTTCCGCGCATTGCAATAATAACGCTTCTTCAGCCGGTGTTAAATCACGATCCGCATAGACAATTATTGGTATTTGGCAAGGACCTTTTTTCTGCTGCATTTGTTCAAGCAGTTTGCTGCCGGAGCCTTGTTCTATATCTATGTCAAGGATAATACAATCGTAACTTAGCTCTTGCAGATATTGACAGGCACTCGCACTCGTCATCGCGGTTTTTATTTGGATGTTTTCCCCACCAACTAATGCCAAAATTTTCTGTTGGTGAGATTTGTTATCCACTACAACTAACAAATTTTTCACCATTTTGGTGAGAAACTGTTCTATAGTTTTGAAAGCTTCCCCAATTTGTTCAATACTTACCGGTTTTAGCAAATAACCGATTGCCCCCATTTTTTTTGCTTCCATATTTTGATCCGCTGCGGACATAAAATGCACTGGAATATGGCGCGTTTCGGGATTGTCTTTGAGTTTTGCCATTACACTCCAACCATTCAATTGGGGTAAACCGACATCAAGAATGATTGCATTGGGTTTATATTGTTCCGCAAGTTGTAAGCCGGTTAAACCATCTTCGGCAATTAGACATTTAAAGTCTTTGTCTTGTGCCAACTCCATGAGAATACCGGAAAATTTGCGATCATCTTCAACAATCAAAATGGATTTATCCCCAGTTTGTAAATTACTTCTGTCATCAGCAATGGGCTTGGTTTCATTTTTTTCCTCAACTTCCGCAGTTGATTCTTGAACAGCGGGCAATGTAATTTCATTCTTTGCTAAGGAAACACTACTATCAGGTTCAACTCTATGTTTAGGTTCACCAATAGGTAAATATAATGTAAAAGTGCAACCTTTACCCTCTTCACCTTCTAAAGTCAATTCGCCACCGAGTAACCGCGCTAATTGACGGGAAATGGATAAACCCAGCCCGGTTCCTCCATAATTACGGCTCGTCGTACCATCAGCTTGTTGAAAAGCTTCAAAGATAACTTGTTGTTTATCTTTAGGAATACCAATACCGGTATCAGTGACACTTATGGCAATGGTTTTACTGGGATCAAGCAAATTTTTTTCTCCCATCACTGGTGAAACAAAGGAAATGTCGGAAGGGAATTGCACCGTTACCACGATTTCGCCTTTGCTGGTAAATTTAAAAGCGTTGGATAACAAGTTGTTAATGATTTGTTTGAGGCGTTGTCTATCAGTTTGTAACCCTTGAGGTACATCATCGGCAATACTGAGATGAAAGGCTAACCCTTTATCTTCGGCAACATGACGGAATTTCTGTTCAACTGTTTTCATCAAGTCAGCCAGTGAGACTTCTTCCATTTTAAGTTCAATTTTACCGGCTTCCACTTTGGATAAATCAAGGATTTCATTGATAAGGGTGAGCAAATCGGAACCGGCATTGTGCATAGTTTTGGCATATTCAACTTGCTTATCAGTCAAATTACCTTGTTTGTTATTCGCCAATAATTGCGCGAGGATGAGTAAACTATTTAAAGGAGTGCGTAATTCATGCGACATATTAGCCAAAAATTCTGATTTATACTTGCTGGCTAATGCCAATTCTTGCGCCTTCGTCTCAATCGCGGCTCTAGCCTTTTCTACCTCGGATTTGGCTTGTACCAAGTCAGTGTTTCTTTGCTGAATTTTTGATTTTTGCCGTTCTAATTCCTGACTGCGGGTTTCAAGTTCTTCATTAGTTTGGCGTAATTCTTCGGATTGGGTTTGTAACTCTTCGGATTGGCTTTGCAGCTCTTCAGCTTGGCTTTGCAGTTTTTCATTACTCTCTTGCAATTCGGCTTGTTGGCGTTGGAGTTCTTGATTGGTATGTTGCAAAGCTTGGCGTTGGCTGGTTAATTCTTGCGCCTGAACTTGTGTTTCTTGCAAAAGGGTTTGCATTTTGGCACGCGACTCCACCGAATTTACCGCAATGCCAATACTAGCCATGACTTGATCAAGAAAATCCTGTTGAATTGCCGGCAGGGGTTTTAAGGAACCTAAAACAATTACACCTTTGACAACATTTTCATACAGAAAGGGAATCATGAACAAATGCCGGGGCATTTCCTTATCAAGTCCAGCTTCAATGGTAATTATGATTTTTTCTTGCCCCCGCGCGGCGCGTTCAACTAATCCTTCACTAAATTCAAACTCATCGCTCAAATTTTTGCGCCGTGTATAGGCATAACTGGCAATTTGTTTCAGATGGAAAGTTTGATTAAGGCTCTCGGCGGATTGTTCAACTAAATAACATATTCCAATTTGCCCTTCCACATAGAGGGTGAGAAAAGAAACAATATTATGGGCTAAATCAACTAACGTTAAATCACCACTCATCTGATCATGCAATTGGGTTTGCCCGGTTTTAAGCCAAGTTTGCATATCATTTTTTATAGTGACTTCGCGCAAAGTATGAGTCATTTCAGCTAAAGCTTGTCCCAATTGATCCTGTTCAGAGCGCAATACCACTTCAAAATCATAGTTACCAGCCGCAATAGCATTAGCTTTTTGTATGGTATTGTTCATATTTTCTTTGAGTTGATGACTGGAAACTACAATCTCAGCGATTTCATCGACACTGGTGTATTTAATATCATTGTCAACCGGGGTGCCTTGTGCCAGTAATTTTAAATGGTTATTAACTAACAACAAAGGAGCCATCAATGTTTGGGTAAAACGATTAATCACAACTAAGGCAATTAACCCAATTAAAAAAGTCAGCGTCGCAATCATTATGGCGGCTTTTTGCCGTGCCTTAAATGCAGCATCACGCAACTTTTCCATGTTTTGACGATGTTGCTGGATTAAATAACGTAGCTCAACTACAGCTTTTTCATAAGCCTTTTGTCCTTTTTGCGTAATCAAAAGCATCGCATCTTCCTTGGTAAAGTCTTGGCTAAATAACAAAATCTGTTGGGCAATTTTGTTAAATTGTTGCCAATTGTTTTGGAAAGCCCGTAATGTTTCGAGGTGTTTGGTAGGCTCCTCTCTTTCAAGCGTATATATTTCGTTAATAGCTTGAATTTGCAAAGAAATCTGTTTATTAAATTGGACAATTTCCTGTTCCAATTGCTGCATAGTTTCCAATCTGGAGGTACCACTATGCACAATTAACCGTAGCCATCTCTTTGACACTAAATCTTCGAGAGTATTAATCTTCAAAATGGGTACCGCCTCAAGTTCCAGTAATGATAGGGACAATTGGGCTACATGATGAGTATAGTAAAATCCTATACCACCCACAGCAGTTAAACAGATAATGATGATAATAGTATTGATTAGTAATTTGGTGCGAATACGCATGGTTGTTGTGTTTGATAATGTGCTTTGTGA
>Ga0233403_10001358_pt1 | contig 11489 bp, 14 predicted proteins | sample Na_oxic_1_MG_FD_179866 | JGI IMG/M metagenome (GOLD analysis project Ga0233403, IMG submission 179866) | Seawater microbial communities from Saanich Inlet, British Columbia, Canada - Na_oxic_1_MG | ecosystem: Environmental > Aquatic > Marine > Inlet | place: Canada: British Columbia | collected...
CCCCTCACCTTATCTCCTATCTGAATATCCTCATTCATGGATGATGTGTAGGTGTCCAGAAGATCGGCAAAGCTCTCCACCTTTCCCTTTTTCCCGTTCTGAAAATAGGAGCCTATCACTTCGGTAAAATGATTTGCCCCCTCCCCTTTTTTCGCTGAAAATTGATCTGACATGTGACATGCTCCTGAAAATTCACGCTGAAATATAAAAAATTTTCAGCATTCCTTTGCCAAAGTCTGAAAAGACTGTGTGATTTTAATTTACTGATACCCGATGATCAGGTTTTCCGAGCCGATTCCGACAGAAAAACCTGAGTGATACAGACATCCGCCTATATTTTCGCATCCCCAAGTCTTCTGAAAAGACAATTTTTTGGGATACTGACCTTTGAAATGCCGAAATGTTTTCCACGAATACTTAAAAATTTGGTAGTTTGACAGATTGAGACATTTATCGCAAGCATTTTTTTCAGGATGAAATATATTTTTGATGAAGTTTCATAAGCCGCTGATCGGAGATCCATTTTTCAGATGGAGGATTCATAGGAATTTCGGAGTGTTGTGGAAATATTCCCGAAAAGATGGATCATGATAATCAGTTATTTCAGGATATTGGATGGAGTCGCCGGGATGTTTTTCAAAAAAGCCCTTCCGCTGTCAGGCTCAGAAAAACTTTTTCCAGATCTGCATCCGTAACATGGGCTTCCCGCTGCAAGTCCTCTGTTGTTCCGGTGGCGATGAGTTTTCCCCTGTGAATGACTCCGATGCGGTCACAGATATCCTCGGCCACTTTCAGGGTATGCGTGGACATGAAAATGCTGATTCCCTGCTGAGTCAGACCTTTGAACAAATCCTTCATCAGTTTCACAGCCGCCGGATCAAGCCCCACCGTTGGCTCGTCAACAATAATCACCTCCGGTTCATGCAACAGGGCCGCGGCCATGATCAGCCGCTGCTTCATGCCGTGGGAATAGGATTCGATAAGTTCATTGGGCCAGTCAGTGAGGGAAAACATGGACAGCGTTTCCTCCGCTTTTCTGAAAAAGGCATTTTCATCCACATTGTACAGATCAGCGGTGAATTTTAAAAATTCCATGCCTGTCAGTTTTTCATAAAGATAGGGCCTGTCCGGAATAAAGCCGATTTTGCTTTTGGCTTTTTCCGGCTCCCTGTCCATGGGAATTCCCGCAATGCTCACGGTGCCGTCTGTGGGAGCAAGAATGCCGCCCATGATCTTTATGGTGGTGGTTTTGCCAGCGCCGTTGGGGCCGATAAATCCGAAAAGCTCACCTTTCCCCACCGTGATGTTCAGATTGTCCACAGCCAGAAAGTCAGCATATTTTTTTGTTATATTCCTGAGTTCTATCATGGTTTGTAATGTGTAGCTCCTAATGAGTGGATGGAAAAAGTCCGCAACAAAAAACGGTGGGCAAGTTCAGGGCAATCGCTCTGGATTGAAAATTTCTGATTAAGGGGGTTTCCAGAATGCGGCCTCTCTTCCTGACGGTGCAGATCAGATTTTCCGGTGTGGTCGGTTCCAGTCAGTCAAAGGAAGACCGCCTCGCTTGATTTTCGCACTCCGGAGGAAAGCGAAAAATCGCTTCGCTTAATTTTCGCACTCCGGAGGAAAAGCGAAAAATCGCTTTGCTTAATTTCCGCACTCCGGAGGAAAAGCGAAAAATCGCTTCGCTTAATTTCCGCACTCCGGAAGAAAGCGAAAAATCGCTTCGCTTAATTTTCGCACTCCGGAGGAAAAGCGAAAAATCGCTTCGCTTAATTTTCGCACTCCGGAGGAAAAGCGAAAAATCGCTTTGCTTAATTTTCGCACTCCGGAGGAAAGCGAAAAACCGCTTCGCTTAATTTCCGCACTCCGGAGGAAAAGCGAAAAATCGCTTCGCTTAATTTTCGCACTCCGGAAGAAAGCGAAAAATCGCTTCGCTTAATTTCCGCACTCCGGAGGAAAGCGAAAAATCGCTTTGCTTAATTTTCGCACTCCGGATATTTTCTTGTGCTACTGAGGCTGGCTAAAAATCAGGTCTGCATTCAAACCCGGCTTCAGCCTCTGAATCCCTGAATACGGGCAGCACATCAAATTTGTTGAATTTCTCATTAATTATATGGTTGGGGAAATACTGTATGGTGTTGTTGAATGTCTGAACCGTCTGGTTGAAGATTGTGATGGCAGCAGCCACATTTTCCTGTTTGCCTGAGATTTCACTCATTAAGGACATCATAACCTGTGAGGACTTCAGTTCCGGATAATTTTCAACAGCAACTGTGAGTCTTTCCTGAACTGAACGGGTGAGTCTTTCCACATCGCCCAGTAATTCCGGCTGAATTTTCCCGGCATCCAGATGGCCGATTGCACTTCTCAGGCGGGTGATTTCCAAAAGAACAGATTCCTCAAATTTTTTGTATTCACCTGCCACTTTCTCAATTTCCGGAATAACCTCATTTTTCAGCCGCTCATAAGTGATCACGTCTGCCCAGGCCCGTTCAGCCCCATTTCTCGCTGATATGATAGAGTTATAAATTGAAATGAGCCAGCATGCTGTCAAACCCAAAAGGATGAGCACAATAAATAATGGCATGTTTATCTCCTATGTACCGTTCTGTTCTGCTTTGGCCGTTGAAAACAATTTTGCAGACCGTTGAAAGCAATTTGCAAAATTGTTCCGCAACTCAAATTATCTTTGGCCGTATTTAAAGATATTACAAATATATTTAAGCGTTTGGTCCAATCGCTTCAGCGACAGGTTTCCGAGCATCTCCTTTTCAAATTTGTCTATTTTCTGAATGCTGTATTTTCTCTCATAGTTAAGCAGATCCTCCGAAAGAGAGACGCACATCACAGATTCAGAGTTATTTCGATAATTACCATGGCTGACATGATAATTGCCGGAATCAAAGTGTTGAATCCCATAAATAATGTCCGGGTAGAATGAGCAATAATCCGATGTGGAATACCCTGCAAGTGACTCAGACTCCGTCTTTCGGCGATCATTTCATGGTTATGTGTTTTGGCAGTGCTGTAGAAATGGTGACATTTTTTATTTTATATTTGCGATTCACCACTTCCACAGCACCATCTGTGTTTTTTCATCATTATATCCACTTCTTCAAAAAGTCTTGCAAAGGTTTGTATGGTATCCTTTTCAATTTTCCGAAATTGGTATCCTTTTCATAATCAGCATTTGTGAGTTCAATACCTTGTTTGAGTTTGTCCGATCCCTTCTTGCTGATGACCTTCGGCAATCCGCCAATCCATTTCCCTCCTGTATCAGCAAGCCTTTTATCCCTTGCTTTTATACACTCCACAATTGATAAGACAGCCAAATCCACAATATACGGGGAACAAAAACTATCAACTTCTCGTAATTGGACAGCGGCAACAAGAAGGACATCATTCTTAGGATCAATCACCTCCATTGTGACATTTTCTTTTAGCCTTGCTGACGGCTCTCTTTTTGTAGGAGGTCTTTTAAGTTTCAATTCCGGGTTATCAACAAACAAACCTTTCAGTTCCACTCGTTTTCCTGATATATGAACATAATCGGGATAGCTTTCACGTTCGCCTAATATACCAGGTGCCTTGCTCAGACCAATATCAGCCAATTTTTTCTTATTATCCTCATTTGTGGCTAATAATTCGATCTGAGGTAATATCCCGTCAATCAGAGTATTTACTATTACTGCGATCTGGCTTGGCTCAAATCCCAACAGGGCTTTGTCAGGCAGAAACAGCCAATCTATTTTCATTTCGATCAGAGAATTGAAAATTTCTTTGAGTTCATCTAATTCTTTTTGTGTTATTTCTTTGACTGAGTTATCCTGCATATTCCGTTCGCAGATTTTCAAAAATTTTTTTGCTTTGCATATAATTTGCCCATGATTGTTTCACCAAAAATTTTATTTCTTTGTCAATCTCAGATCTTTTGCCTTCATCCGGAACATTTACCCGAATATTTCCTAACAGTTCCGAGCTGATACGAGGTCTGGTTCCTCCGCTTCCCGTGGGCATCTCTCTTAAAAAAGACGGGGATTTTACATATGCCCACCAAAAGTAATTGCAATTATCAAAAGGTCTGATTTTTACAAATTCTGAGTTTACCGCATATTTTATATTTGTATTTTTACCTATCCAATCCCCTAAGGGAGTCACACAGGTATTCCCCAAGTATGCCCTCATAGTTCCGAATAACAGGATATCTGTTTCCACAAAAGGAAATTTGCCTTTCAGAATGTCTGATTTTTCTTCGAGAGCAAAATTTAACAAATCGCCCCTATGTATGTGCTTATATTCTATTGGTGCAAAGACGAAATATTTTATGTCTGTCTTTTTGCCATTTACTTTTCCGATTTCCGCAAAATCTGACAGAGGAGTTGAACATTCACCTTCCTGTACATATTTATAACTATAAGGATCCCATACTCCCGATTGTAATTGATCAGAAGGTATTATTGATATGAAAGTCAGACCGTTTTTTTTCATGTTCGGTTTATCTCCAAGACTTTTTTAACTTTGTCCTGCTTCAGAATTCTGCTCAGATCGTCTTCTTCAAAAAGACTGTCCCTTGAATTCAGAGGCTGCCCGACAGATGAAATGTTACAAAACAGGGTCTCCGAGTTAAAAATTCCTTGTCCTTTTTTTTTAAAAATCAGTATATCTGCTCTTGTGGTTGTATTTGCGGTTTCCTGAAATATCCCCTCAGGTAACACCATAACAGCATTGATGTGCCAGTCTTCCTCTACCACCTTTCTCAATTCGGCATATTCCTTATTTGAAATTATTGAGTGAGGCAGTAAACAAACAAGTTTCCCGCCTTCTTTTAACAAGTCTTTGGCCAAATCGATGAAAAGAGCATCACTGTTTCTGTATCCTCTCCTCAGCAATTTGCTTTCAGGACTGAAATTATCAACAGTCAGGGAAAATGGAGGATTGGCTAAAATATAGTCAACTTTATTTTGAAAAAGCAGTGTTGTTTCCTCAGGAGAGTAAATATTTTCATTAAAGAGAGATAATTTATGTTTTTTTGGAATTTGAATTTTCAGAATAATTTCGGTCAGTGCAACCAAATAATTGTCAATATCATTTGCAAGCAAATGACAGACACGGTTTTTCCATTTTTTGGAGGCTTCAACAAGAAATGTTCCTCCGCCGCATGTCGGGTCAAAAATTACAGCATCGTTTTTTAGCGGTAGCATATCTGCCATTGATCTTGCAATATTTCTCGGGGTAAAAAATTTGCCCGTATTGTCTCTGAATCTTTTGGAATGAAAAAACTGATAAAGAATTGGCAATTTTTTTGCTAATTTATCATACCTTACGACTCTCTTCGCAATACTTTCCATTTTCTGACTGTTTCCGTTACAGTTGATTTCATCGGCTTTTTTTATAATGCCAATTAATCTTTCACTCAGCTCTAATTTATGAAACCGGATATACTCAGATGCAATCAGAGTAAACACATCATCACCTTCAACACCCAATTCTCTGTATCTCTTTTCAACTTCTTTCAATTTATTGTTTTTCATCTTTATTTTTGATAGTCCATATTAGTGAAAAATAGGCAATGCTGTGGAAGTGGCTGGATTTCAGCGGTTCGGGCTTACCGGTTCCGTCAAAGGGATTTCGCAGAATATCTTTGATTAAGGCATTTATACGCTTTGCAATGCGCCTGTCGTTTAGTCTGCCAGTGGCAGATAATCATCCCATGCCCGGACGTGCCAGTTAATCATCTTCATTTATCAACCTGTGAGCTTCGTATTTTCCGGCTCTGATATCTTCGACAGACTCGTCAAGGCGTTTTTTGTCAATTTCCGATTTCGCGAGGTGGGCGGTCTCATTATAAGCACAGTCATGATCTATGCGTTATTCTATGATTTCAAACAGATATTCTTCAGGTGTCTGGCAGACCAGCCTCGCAAATTCATTTATTTTGCCGGTTAATCTGTCCGGAACATTTACTGTCATCATTTTCAAGTCTTTCCTGAGTGTTCCTACACTTTCTGTTCTCCTAAGTCGGGGAGCCTTTGGCACTTAATGAGGAATATTCGTATGGTTCCGGCATATGTGAACCTGTCTGTTGAAGATCAGACTGTTTGTAATTTTATGTGCTGTCCCGATGACGATATCGTGCATCCTTTCCGATTTGGAGAAGCAGACAGTTTTTCTCGCAGACCGCCTGATTCCGTTTGCATGTGATTTTAACAGATATCCATCAACAGACATATTTTTACGAACTTGCTCCGGAGATTCTTCACGAAAACCTGTAAGTGCTTCAAACCACATCCGATCTTCCTTTAAGAGATAATCAAGGTAGAAACAGCCAGTTAGCCGACTTCCCCCTCACAGCCCCCTGTGTGCGGAATTACCGCTACAGGGTTCCTCGGAGTTACCCGCTTCGGCGCTCTTATCTGCCTGTTCCCCGCAGTGAGGTTTGATCACAGCACTTTGCCGAATCTGCGTTCCCGATTCTGATAGGCTTTCAGGATACTTATAAATTCCTCTTTGCCAAAGTCCGGCCACAGTGTGTCCGTGATAAAGATTTCGGCATATGCCAGTTGCCAGAGAAGAAAATTGCTGATACGCATTTCCCCGCTGGTTCTGATCATCAGGTCGGGGTCGGGCATTCCGCGGGTGTAAAGATGGTCGGAGAAGATTTCTGGTGTGATGGCTTTGGGATCAATCTCCCATGCCTTTGCTTTTACGGCAATTTCCCGAACCGCCTCGGTGATTTCGGTCCTTCCTCCGTAACTCAGCGCAAGGTTCAGGAGCATCCCGTCATTTTTTTCTGTCAGGGACATGGTTTCATACAGTCTTTCCTGAACGCCTTTGGGGAGATGTTCGGTCTGACCGATGGTGTTGAGACGGATGTTGTTGTCCTGCATCTCCTGCAACTCGGATTTGAGGAAATTCCTGAGCAGGGCCATCAGCGCGGTCACTTCGACCTTGGGCCGCTGCCAGTTTTCCGTGGAAAAGGCATACAGAGTCAGCACGGAGATGCCGATATTCCGGCTGGCCCGCACAATCTCCCGCACCACCTCCACTCCCCGCTCATGTCCCCTCACCCGGTTCATCAGCCGCTTCTTTGCCCAGCGGCCGTTGCCGTCCATAATGATTGCCACATGCGCGGGAAGCTTTTCAATGTCAGGCTCTGACTCAATTTTGGAAGAGGTATTGTTAGAATTCAAGGATCTCTTTCTCTTTTTCTTTGCAGATATCGTCTATTTTCTTAATGTATCCATTCGTTATTTCCTGAATCCTGTCCTGACCCCTGAACGCATCATCTTCCGAAACATCACCGTCCTTTTTGAAACTTTTGATCGTCTCATTGGAATCCCGCCGGATATTGCGTACCCCGACCTTGTTGTCCTCACAGATTTTGCCGACCAGTTTCACCAGTTCCCTGCGTCGCTGTTCCGTAAGCGGCGGAATGGAAATGCGTATGATTTTGCCGTCACTTGAAGGCGTAAGTCCCAGATCGGATTTCATTATGGCCTTCTCAATTTCCTTGATAGCAGATACATCCCAGGGCTGTATGATGATCAGTCTGCTTTCGGGAACAGAAAGCGAGGCCATCTGATTCAGCGGAGTCAGCGTACCGTAATAATCCACACGCATGCCATCCAGAAGGGACAGGGAAGCGCGTCCTGTCCGAACCCTTTTCAACTCATTCTGAAGGGCAGCAACGGATTTGCCCATTCTTTCCTCGGTTTCCTGATAGATATCTTCAAGCATAGACTTTTTCACCTCAGTTTTGTAAAGAGTGATTGGGTAATGCGTTGGCAATCACATATTACGCTATTACGCATTCAGTTGTTTATTCGGGACCCCACTTCCTCTCCGCATACCACTCTTCTGATGTTTCCCTTATTTTTCAGATTGAAAATGATAAGAGGAAGCTGGTTGTCCATGGCCAGAGATATGGCTGTCATATCCATGACCCTCAGTTGTTTTTCCAGAGCTTCCATATAAGTGAGCTTTTTCAAAAATTCGGCATTCCTGTTTTTCACGGGATCCGAATCATACACGCCGTCCACCTTGGTGGCTTTCAGCAGGATTTCCGCATGAATTTCCTGAGATCTCAGCACTGCCGCTGTATCGGTGGTGAAGTAGGGATTCCCCGTGCCTGCGGCCAGAATCACGACTCTGCCTTTTTCAAGATGCCGGACAGCCCTGCGAAGGATATAAGGCTCGGCCACCTCGTGCATGGATATGGCTGTCTGAACCCGGGTCTGAATGTCTTTTTTTTCCAGAGCATCCTGAAGCGCCAGACTGTTTATCACCGTGGCCAGCATTCCCATGTGATCCGCGGAAGACCGGTCCATACCGTACAGACTGGCGGCAATACCTCTGAATATATTGCCGCCTCCGACCACAATGGCCACCTCAACCCCCAGGTCAGATACAGATTTTATCTCATCTGCAACATATTGAATCATATGGGGGCTGATACCGAAGCCCTGATCTCCCATCAGAGCCTCACCGCTCAACTTCAGCAGAATTCTTTTAAATTTCGGACTCGTCAAAACCGATTACTCCTGTAAGTGGGAAATGAGAAGTGGGAAACAGGGAATGGGAAATGGAAATTCAACCTCTCACTTTCCATTTCCCACTTTTCCCTATTCTCCCACCTGAAAACGTGCGAAGCGTTTTATGGTAATATTCTCACCGGTTTTTCCGATGACCTCGGTCAGATAATCCTTGATGGTCTTTTCAGGCTCTTTCACATATGCCTGTTCCATCAGGCAGTTGTCCTTGTAAAATTTTGCCAGTTTCCCATCTGCGATTTTATCAAGAATTTTATCAGGCTTTCCAGTGGCACGGGCCTGTTCACGATAAATATTCTTTTCCCTGTTCACGACATCCTCGGGAATATCTTCGGGTACGATGCCCAGAGGATTGATGGCTGCAATATGCATTGCTATGTTTTTTACAAATTCCTTGAAGTCATCCGTCTTTGCAACGAAATCGGTTTCGCAGTTCACCTCTGCCAGTACCCCGATTTTGCCGCCCATGTGGATGTAGGATTCCACCACTCCCTCTGACATGGCCCGCCCCGCTCTTTTCTGGGCAGTTGCCAGACCTTTCTTCCTCAGAAAATCCACTGCCTTTTCCACATTGCCGTCACTTTCGGCAAGGGCCTTCTTGCAGTCCATCATTCCGGCTCCGGTTTTTTCACGAAGCTCCTTCACCATTGCTGCACTAATTGCTGCCATCCTGATCTCCTGTCGCTCCTCCGGGGTTGTCTGTTCTGTTTTTCTCTCCGCCTCCAACTGTCGGTACGGTGTCTTCCTGCGCTTTGTTCTCAGGGGTTTCGGAACCCGTTGCCGGTGTCCGTCTGATGATTTCCACCACGGGGCCTTCCGAGCCGTCTGAGATAACCTTCCGTTCACCCTGCTTCATTTCAGCGGTCACGGTTGACAAATCAGCACCCGCGACATCCTCCTTCTTGTCGCTTTCTGCCTGCCGTTTTTCTTCAAGACGCTGTGCGCCGTCAATACAGGCATTGGCAACTCTGGATGTGATCAGCCGTATGGCGCGTATTGCATCGTCATTGCCGGGAATCACATAATCAATCTCATCAGGGTCGCAGTTGGTGTCCACAACAGCCACAATGGGAATGCCGAGACGTCTGCCTTCCCGAACAGCGATGGCTTCGTTTTTGGGATCCACGATAAACATGGCTCCCGGGAGTTTTGTCATGGAGCGGATGCCACCCAGATTGTTGTCAAGCTTGACGCGCTCTTTGCCCATTTTGAGGCGTTCTTTTTTGGGAAAGAGATTGATGGAGCCGTCCTCCTCAATATCATTGAGATAATTCAGCCGGTCAATACTCTGCTTGATGGTCTGAAAGTTTGTCAGCATCCCGCCCAGCCAGCGATTATGAATGTAAAACATCTCACAGCGGCCGGCCTCCTCATAAATGGAGTCACGGGCCTGTTTCTTTGTTCCCACAAAAAGCACAGACTCACCCCTTGCAACGGTATCAGCGATGAACTCATACGCGCCCCTGAACATGCGGACGGTTTTCTGGAGATCAATAATATAGATGCCGTTTCTTGCCCCGAAGATGTACTGCTTCATCTTGGGATTCCAGCGTTTGGTCTGATGACCAAAATGAACTCCGGCTTCAAGAAGTTCCTTCATTGTAATGTGAGCCATTAATTTTTTTCTCCCTTTTTCGGTTTTTCCACCGCCTTTGTCCTCCCTGCCTCCGACTTTCAGGTGAAAGCACCGGGAAGCAGGTCCGAAAGCGTGTGAGATTTGCAAACCAGTCTGAATAGCAAATTACATGGGAATTTGCAATATGTTTTTTTAAAGGGTTAAGGGTTAAGGGGGTAAGGGTTAAGGGTAAGGGTTCAGATGTTTGATTAAGTTCCTCAATCATCGTAATCCTTTATCCTTTATCCTTTACCCTTTACCCTTTATCCTTCACCCTTTATCCTTTACCCTTCACCCTTCACCCTTAACTGAACCACCCGGTCATGTCCCCCGTAATCTTTACTGAAGACAATATTCTCATACGGACCGGCATCCGATGCAATTTTTCGGACAGATGCTTTCTGATCATGACCGATTTCCAGCAGCAGATATCCTCCCGGAACAAGATATGCCGGCGCTGAACGAATGATATGCCGGATACAGGCAAGTCCGTCTTTGCCGCCATCAAGGGCCGCGACAGGCTCATATTCCCGGATTTCCGGCCGGAGTTGCCTGATTTCCCCCGTTGGAATATAGGGCGGATTGGACAGTATCATGTCAAAGCCTTTCCCTTTTCTGTTCAGGGGAGCAAACCAGTCCCCGGAAAAAAAACGGATTGTGTCCGCAAGACTGATGCGTGCCGCATTTTTCCGGGCCACATCAATGGCCTTTGCCGAGCGGTCGGATGCAAAGAAAAGATGCCCGGGCCGTTCCGAGGCAAGGGCAAGCACAATGTCGCCTGATCCCGTTCCCATATCCAATATGCGTTTTGAAAAAGCCTCCGACAATTCCCCGGGAATCAGGGACAGAGCCGATTCAACCAGATGCTCTGTCTCGGGCCGCGGGATAAGCACATCTCCCGTGACTGCCAGTTCCAATGACCAGAATCCCTTCATCCCCACAATATAGGCAGTCGGCTCCCTGTTCGCCCTTCTTATTATAAGAGATTTGAAGCGCGCAAGCTCATCCCCGCAGAGCGGCAGATCATACTGCATGTACAGCTCCGGCCGTTCAAGCCCCAGAGTATGCCCCAGAAGGATTTCCGCATCAAGTCTGGGACTGTCTGTGTTGTGGGATGTGAGATAGGAAGTCGTCCATCTGAGGATTTTAAGAATTGTCCACTTTTCATCTCCGGTATCAGCCTGATGATTCTGCATGTTCCAATGCCCTGGCCTGGTAAAAGGTGGTCAGTCCGTCTATGATTTCGTCTATGCCGCCCTGAAGGATATTTTCCAGTCTGTAAAGCGTCAGACCGATCCGATGGTCAGTCACCCTGCCCTGGG
>Ga0233403_10001359_pt1 | contig 11486 bp, 6 predicted proteins | sample Na_oxic_1_MG_FD_179866 | JGI IMG/M metagenome (GOLD analysis project Ga0233403, IMG submission 179866) | Seawater microbial communities from Saanich Inlet, British Columbia, Canada - Na_oxic_1_MG | ecosystem: Environmental > Aquatic > Marine > Inlet | place: Canada: British Columbia | collected...
ACCATTCGTATTGATTATTTGACACGAGTGTATGAGAAAAAAAAGGACACGATCAGTCGAGCATGTCGAGCATTGTATAAACAGAAAGGGGCCAGAGTTAGCTTAGAAGATGACATTTTAGCTATTTGGAAACAAAATTACCCAGAATGCAAAATTGCTATTGGTCATTTTATAGGCGTATTAAAATTACGTCATTGGTTAGCTCATGGTCGATATTGGACTCCGAAATTTGGTAGTTAGTCCTAAAGCGGTTTTTGAGATCATTGAAAATTTGTTGAATGAACTCCCTGACGATTTTTCTTGGGCCATCTAATTTCTCGTTCCCAAACGCCGTGAAGGAAGGACTGAAACGAAGCTATGCATCGTGCAAGCGTAGCGTGAATAAAACTTCGCTACACCCATCACTAACAATTCCACAGATGGAATCGGTGGTCGTTCATATTTTACACCGAAGGGGTTGGCACATCAACGTAAATTCCTAACCCCGAAGGTGTGAAACGTGAATAGCCTTATGTGAAACATAAGGAACTTCTCACAACGAATAAACGAAGGTAGTCCTTTGCTATTCGTTGTGGATTTAAAAATTGTTATTGAATTTATTTTATATCTGTTTTGTCAGGTTTAAGGTGACACTTTAACTATGAAATATAAAACTATTTCCTCTCAATCAGCTAAACTTCTTGCTTATTTTAACGACAAAGAGCAAACCTTCTTTAGCCTATCCGAGGCTCAAACCGTATTTTCCGAAACCAAATCGGGAACCCTCCGAGAATTAATGAGTGGTATGGTCAAAAGAGGTTTATTATTGCGAATTAAAGAAGGCTCGTATCATATTATACCTTATGAGAAAAACCATAATTGCTATTTTCCAAATTGGCATTTAGTCGCCAGCCAATTAGTCAAAAATAGGAATTATTATATAGGCTATTACAGTGCGTTAGAAATACACGGATTAATTACCCAACCTTCGCTGATTGAACAAATTGTTGTTGATAAACAGATAAAACCCAGTCTAAAAACCATCTTTGATGTCAAATTTCAATTTATTTATCATAAAGATAAGCATTTTTTTGGTTACAAAAATCAATGGATAGACGATTTTAATAAAGTGAAATGTAGTGATCTCGAAAAGACTATTATAGATTGTTTATTTCGTCCTGATTATGCGGGTGGTATTGTAGAAATTGCCAAAGCTATTTTCAAAACGCGGGAGAAAATAAATTGGAGAAAATTAGAAGACTATTTAGGTAAATTCAAGAAACAGTCTGTTATAAAACGACTGGGGTTTATTTTGGACTTATTTAACCTAAACCGAGATTTTAGAAAAAAATTATTACTCGCCCGTTCAAATTCATTCATCAAATTAGATTCCAGTTTGGAGGCTTCGGGCAAACTAGATAATCAATGGCGAATCCAAATAAATTTAGACATTGAAACCATCCGTTCATCAATAGATAGTTAACTGGGAGTCCAGATGATAAAATCCGGCGAAATTCAATCAATCGCGGCAAAATGTAAAGTTCGTGATCGACAAATCGAAAAAGACTATGTTATCTCTTGGATATTATATGGCATGTCACAAAACGAATTTTTATTGAAAAATCTTGCGTTTAAAGGAGGAACTGTTTTAAAAAAAGCCTACTTTTCTGATTACAGATTTTCTGAAGATTTGGATTTTTCTTTAATAGAAAAGGCCATTTCTGTTGATGAAATATGGCAAGAATTTATGCAAGTATTTGAATTTATTTATGACGAATCAAGAATACAACTCAGTATTAAAAGCCAGCATGAACATTTCACCGGAAGTGTCAATTTCTACATATCTTATGTTGGACCATTGGGTGGTATAAAAGATGTCAAGGTTGATATAACTAGGGGAGAGAAGTTTGCCTATGCTTTAGAAGAAAAAAGGATATTCACAGAATACTCTGATTTGCAAGAGAATTATGCACTAAATTGCTACTCACTATCTGAAATAGTTGTAGAAAAAATGGTGGCCTTAATGGGCAGAACTGCTGCAAGGGATTTATATGATCTTTGGTATCTATTTTCTAAAGAAGATTTGGATATTGTTGACTTTATATTTGGTTTCAAAGAAAAATCAATCCATAAAGGACACGAGCCATCGACATTTTCAGAAAAAGTTAGTGTCAAATATAAATCCTTAAAAGGCCAATGGGTTAAAAGCCTAAATCGTCAAATTCACAATTTACCAAACTTTGACAATGTTTGGCGTGAATTTAACAAACATTTAAGGAAATTTAAGAACAACTATGATTAAGATTTCTGTGAGAGGATACAATGAGTCATTACGTACTTGAAAATACTAAGGCTTGTTGGATGAAGAAATTTTTTATCAGTTCCTCATACTGAGGCAGAGTACGATAAGGCGGTTGTTCTTCTTAATCAATTAATTGATACTGTGGGAGAAGATGAAACGCATTTTCTTGCCGGCTTAATGGAAACCCTTGGCATCTTAATTGAGACTTACGAGAATCAACATTATCCTATGCAATCAGTATCCGGGATAGAAATCTTGATTTATTTAATGGCAGAACACGAATTAAAGTCAAGTAGTTTGAGCGACGAAATTGGTACTGAAAACGAGGTATTGGAAGTTCTTAATGGGCAACGCGATTTAAATACTCGCCAAATTCATGCACTCAGTAATCGTTTTCATGTTCCACCGGAGGTTTTTTTATAACATAAGGAATTATTTCTCGTTCCCAAATGCCGTGAAGGACATTTAACCCCTTTGGGGTTGGCACATCAACGTAAATTCCTAACACCTAAGGTGTAAAACGTGAATAGCCATAGGTAAAACCTATGGAACTTTTTCAAAGCTCATAACGAATAAACGAAGGTAGTCCTTTGGTATTCGTGGTGAATTTTAAAATCAAAGTACTCGGTTTTTATAGGAGAAACTTCAGCATGAAAAATGATCCAGTCTTTGATAAAATATGAAACACAAAGCATTATATCTCAATGCAACCATGATCTGAAAAAATGATGGTTGCGTTATAGAACTGAAGAGCCTGCCGGTTTATCCATTTCGTCATTAATAATTACAAGAATTAAAAACCATGAAAATACAAACCAAGATATTTAGTATCATTTTTATCCTTATTTTAGCGACAGGTGTCATAACCATTACATCCATCGCTTTTTTTTCTAAACAGATAATTGAGATGGAAGTCTTTGATAATCTAAAAAATATTGCAATTTCAAGAGCAAGTCACGTTAAAACGCTTTTTTATGAACATGAAGATATCGTAGAAGTACTAGCGACGGAACCGACTGTTGTAGAGGCTGTTACTTATCCAAATACTCAATATATTGCAGTTCTCCAACAACGGTTAAAGAGTATTATTCAAACTGATGGGCATATTTCTCATCTAAGAGTATTAGATAAAAATGGAAATATATTAGCCTCCTCTCATTTACATATTGATATGACTAGTAATGCCGAGATACTCGCACATGGCAAAGAAGGTATCTATTTCCAAGATATTCATGCCTCCACAATAACTGGAAATAAAGTATTTTCTGTCTCAGCACCAATGATAGTGAAGGGTGAATTTATTGGTATTGTGATTGCCGATATAGAAATTGAAGAACATTTATACCAAATATTTACTGATCGTACCGGTTTAAGTAATACTGGCGAAATATATCTTATCAATAAAGATGGATATATGATTACACCTTCACGGTTTATAGAGGATACCTTTCAAAAACTGAAAGTGGATTCGTATGGAGCCAGAAAATGTCTTGGATTGTCTGGAGAAAAAACCGGACAAATAAATATTTACAAAGATTATCGTGGTAAATTAGTGATTGGAACACACTACCAGATTGCAAATGTTAATTGGTGTTTATTAGCAGAAATGGATAAAGAAGAGGCACTTGAACCAATAAAGCTATTGGTAAAATTGATTGCCCTCTTTTTTACGCTATTATTAGGTGTGGGTGGCGTAGTGGCTTTTTTTATGGCTAAAAATATAACTCATCCCATTTTACAGTTACAATATCAAGTTAAAGAAATAGCAAAAGGTAATTGGGATTGCAAAATAGCTATCAAGAGCAAAGATGAAATTGGGCAATTCTCAAATGCTTTCGATAGCTTGACAGCACAGCTAAAAAATTCTCAAGATGAATTGCGGCACCATCAAGAGAAGCTGGAAACCCAAGTTGCTACCAGAACATCTGAATTATCTAAACGCATTAAGGAAGTTGAACAGCAAAGAATAGAAACGCATAATTTGGCTATGAATTTAAAAACTAGCCAGCAACGCTATGAAGGTTTAGTTAATTCCATTGATGGTATAGTGTGGGAAGCTGATGCTAAAACTTTTCAATTTCAATTTGTTAGTCAACAAGCCCAACGATTTTTAGGTTATCCAGTGGAAAATTGGTTGGTTCAACCCACATTTTGGTCCGAGCATATCCATCCCGATGATCGGGAGTGGGCAACGTCTTATTGTGGAAATGCAACTAAAAATAGGCAGGATCACCATTTTGAATATCGCATGATAACAGCAGATAATCAGACTATTTGGATAAAAGATCTTGTGACAGTTGTGGTTGAAAACGAGCAACCGGTGAAACTTAATGGTGTAATGTTTGACATCACTGAAACTAAACGGGCGGAACAAGCATTACGGGAAAGTGAAGAGCGATTTCGTGGATTGTTTGAAGGTGCGCCAGATGCTATTTTTTTGGCTGAAACCGAAACTGGTAAAATCATTGATGCTAATCCGGCTGCTTCACTATTACTACTCAAACCTCATGAAGAAATTATTGGCCTTCACCAATCGCAATTACACCCGGCCTCAATGAATGAAGGTTCACAAAAAATATTTTCTGAGCATACTCGCTTGACTCAGAAAACCAAGCAAACCCATAACATTGAATATGTAGTTCTTCGTTCTGATGGTGTTGAAGTTCCGGTTGAAATATCAGCGCATATTCTTCAAATTCGGGGAGAATCTATAATACAAAGTCTTTTTCGGGATATTACCGAACGCAAACAGGCAGAACAAACACTCCAAACAGAACGTAATAAGTTTAGCAGTATTCTTAATGCCATGCCCAGTGGGGTTTACATTGTTAATAAACAATTTGACATTGAATATGTTAACCCTGCTATTGAAAAAGAATTTGGGCCAATTAAAGAACGTAAATGTTATTCCTATTTTCAGGACAGTACTAAAATTTGTCCATTGTGTAAAATGGATGATGTTTTAATCGGAAAATCAGTTAGATGGGAGTATCATTTTTCAAATAATAAATACTATGATGTATTTGATACCCCAATTCAAAATGAAGATGGTAGTGTTTCCAAGTTTGGGATTTTGCATGATATTACTGAACGCAAACAGGTAGAAAAAGCACTTCAAAAAAGTGAAGAGCAATTTCGCAAGATGTTTGAAGAGGGGCCGATTGGAATGGTTTTTACTAATGCTGACTACCAATTTGTTAATGTTAACAAAGCTTTTTGTCAGATGTTAGGTTATACAAAAGCTGAATTACTCCAATTAAGTATTGCTGATATTAGCCATCCAGATGATATGCCTAAAAATAAAGATCTGATGCAAAAATCTTTAAATGGTGAAATAACTTTTTATCAAATGGAAAAACGTTATCTAAGAAAAGATGGTAACTCAATTTGGGGAAATTTAGCGGTTTCATTTTTCTACAATGACAACGGTGAAATTACGCATTTTCTTGGCAAAATTGAAGACATCAGCAAACGTAAACAAGCCGAGGAAGAGCTTGGTAAACTTACCGAACGTCTCTCTAGCATTGTGAACTCCTTACCCGTTATACCTTACACCTGTAAAGCAGAGGGCGATTTTGGAGCTACCTACATTGGTGATAATATCAAAAAAGTGGCCGGTTATCAGCCAGAAGACTTCACTTCTAAATCTTCCTTTTGGGCGGAACAGATTCACCCCGATGATAGCGAACATGTGTTTAAAAGCTTGCCCAAGTTGTTTGAGCATGGACATCATGAACATGAATATCGTTTTAAAATGGCCGATGGTAGCTATAAATGGATTGGTGATACTCTGCATTTAATTAAAAATGCTGATGGTATTATCACGCATATTACCGGTGTTTGGCAGGATATTACCGAACGCAAACTAGCAGAAATTGCTTTAGAAAAGAGTGAAAAACACTTCCGTCAATTATTTCAAAATTTTCCGGTGGCATACCAATCACTTGATGAAAATGGGTGCTATATTGATGTGAACACAGAGATGGAACACCTGCTGGGCTACGATGCGAGTGAAATGCTGGGCAAACCTTTTAGCTATTTTGGGGCTAAAGAAACCCGCACCATGTTCTCGAAAATTTTTTGCCAATTTAAGGAGTGTGGAATTGCCAATACCGAGTTGCATCTTGTAAAAAAGAGTGGCGAGAAGATCACCATTCTTATTAACGGGCGTGTTCAATATGATAGCTACGGGAAATCTATATGCTCTCATTGTACGCTGCACGATATTACAGAACGAAAACGTATGGAAAACCAATTAATGGCAGCCAAAGAACAAGCCGACGCTGCTAACCGTGCCAAGAGTGAATTTCTTGCTAACATGAGCCATGAAATCCGCACTCCCATGAATGCAGTCATTGGTTTCAGCGATATACTCGCTTCCAAAATCACTGATAAGCAACATAAGATTTATCTCAATTCCATTCAAACTGCGGGTAAAAGCCTCTTGACTTTAATTAATGACATACTTGATTTGTCCAAAATTGAAGCCGGGCGGCTGGATATTCAATATGAGGCAGTGAACCTACAGGTTATTTTCACCGAGTTACAGCAAATTTTCAGTCTCAAGATAGCGGAACAAAACCTTGACTTTATTATGGAGATTGATGAGACTTTGCCACCGGCTTTATTTTTAGATGAAACCCGCTTGCGACAAGTGCTATTCAACCTGATTGGCAACGCGATTAAATTTACTGATAGTGGCTATATTAAACTCTGTGCCAATAAAAGATATACAGAAAATGATCATAGCCAAGTAGATTTGATCTTTGCGGTGGAAGATAGCGGTATTGGTGTTCCGATTGCTCAACAAGCCCTAATTTTTGAGTCATTCCGCCAACAGGATGGGCAAAGTACTCGTCAATATGGTGGAACTGGGTTAGGGCTTGCTATCACTAAGCGTCTCGTCGAAATGATGAATGGTCATATTTCCATCAAGAGTAGCTCTGGCAAAGGCAGTAGGTTTGAAATCACTTTGTTTGAAGTCAAAATAGCTGCCACTTCACCAACTGCTATGCAAGATAACACTTTTGCCTCCAACGATATCACTTTTGAAAAAGTACGAATCTTGGTGGTGGATGATATTGAATCTAACCGCGATTTGATTAAAGAATACTTATCACAAGTAAATTTAGAAGTTATTTGTGCTGAAAATGGACAACAAGCGTTGTTGTTTGTGGAAGAATATCATCCCGCTTTAATTTTAATGGATATCCGGATGCCTGAAATGGATGGTTATGAAGCTACCAAGCATTTAAAAAACAATCCAAATACTGCCGATATTCCAATTATTGCCCTAACTGCTTCAGTTGCCTTAAACGAAAAAGCTAAAATTGAGACATATAACTTTGATGGCTTTTTAGCTAAACCGGTCAATATTTGTGCTCTGCTAAGTGAACTTTCTCAATATCTCAAATATACCAAGAAAGCTGTCACCGATACTCCTCAAGCTGCGACTGCGGAAATTGATCTAACACTGAATCTAAAAGAGATTGCCAATCTCCCAGAATTGCGAAACAAACTGAAACAAGAAGTGATGCCCGTTTGGAAAAAGGCAAAGGTTATAATGCAAATGGATATTATTGCCGAATTAGCCGAAAAGATGATAGCATTGGGAAATGAATATAATATTCCCGCCTTTATCCATTATGGTGAGCCATTGCTAGAAAGTACCCAAACTTTTAATCTGGCTTATATCCGAAAGGCACGCCAAGAATTTCCGGTTTTGCTGAAGCCGTTAATAATGGTTAATGATGAATGATGAATGGTAATTAAAAATATTATTGGAGTACAAAGCTTTAGCTTTGTTAAGCCACGCACTTGGAGTACAAAGCTTTAGCTTTGTTAAGCCACGCACTACTTGGAGTACAAAGCAGCAAAGGTATTTATAGGATAAATAGAATGAATAAAAAACCAACTATTTTAATTGTGGATGACAACCAAGAAAATTTAGGTATTCTGGCTCGTATTATGGTTGAAAATGGCTATATTCCCGGCTTTGCCGAAAGTGGCGCAGAGGCATTTATTTACATTAAAAATAGCTGTCCCGATCTCATTTTGCTGGATATCATGATGCCAGATATGGATGGTTTTGAGGTGTGCCGGCGATTAAAGCAAGACGCTACATTGGCAGATATTCCTATTATTTTTCTCACTGCTGCCAAGATGGAAAAAGATGATGTCATCGCCGGGTTGAAACTCGGGGCTGTGGATTATATCACCAAACCTTTCAATCAAGAAGAATTGCTCACTCGTATCAATACCCACCTCGAATTACAAGCGACAAAAGAAAAACTGCGGGAAGCCCTTGCCACAAAAGATAAGCTTTTCTCCATCATTGGCCATGATTTAGGTGGCATATTTTGCGGGTTAGAAGGTTACACTGAATTATTATTAATGGATGAAGAAACGCAACCGGATGTCAAAGTAAGAAAAAACGGCCTTCAAATGCTTAAGCAAGCCGCTAGTAATGGTCACAACTTGCTAATGAACTTGCTAAATTGGTCAAAATCACAAACCGGTATGTTGCAAGCTAACCCAACAACAATCGTTTTACAAGATTCAATTTATCATAATATTAAATTGCAACATGATAAAGCCGATCGCAAAAAGATCGATATTATTGCAATTGTTGATGAAAACGTATCGGTTTTTACCGATGAAAACATGCTAGATACCGTACTCAGAAACTTAATCTCAAATGCGATCAAGTTCACTCCAGCATCGGGCACAATACGAGTCATTGCCGAACCAATCGAGAACAACTTAGTTGAAATATCAGTTTTAGATACTGGTATTGGCATCAAACCCGAAGACATTAACAAGCTGTTTCGAGACAACATAGCTCACACTTATGGCACCGCTGGCGAAAAAGGCCATGGTTTGGGTTTAGTATTGTGTCAAGAATTGATTGAAAAATGTGATGGTTTGATAGGTGTTGAAAGTGAAATTGGGAAAGGAAGTCGGTTTTATGTTCGGCTGAAGGCAAAAAGCTCATTATAAATAAAGAATAAAAACCCAAATATCATCACGCTCCAATCCATTTTTATAAGCAATCTTTGTAGTTTATTTTGGTGGGTTTATGACTTTGATGTTTTTTCAGTTGTGGTAAAAACCTCAGAGATTTAGCAAACCTCAGAGGTTTTGAGCAAAAGGATTTTTCTGGAATACTATAGGCACCCGTTTTTAATCCCGAAAATCCTATAATTATGTAAATCCGGATTCAGACAAAAAAGGGTGAGCTAACTGGTATATTATTATTTGGGAGTTGCCTTATGAGCCCAATTCGTTGAGTTTCTAATGCGCTGAACTCAAATATCAACGTACCGAATATCAATTAGTGTTTAAGTCCTTAATCCTATCAAATTTAAATTCTCTAAAAAATGACTTGAATTGTGGATCGTTGGAATGACAAGTTAAGATAAATTCTGGAGCTAAATCTATGCCATTTAATGATTAGACTTGTCCCTTAATAATGCTTTGTAAGTATTTGTAATATCAGTTAATTTTAGTTACCGGATTGCGTTTAATCGTTTGGGGAGAATGGCAATTATTGGAATTATTTTTGCTAAATGCAATTTTTATTCACTAAATAATAAACTGAAATCATTAAGTTTTTTTAAAGAAAGTCAAAATAACGAATTTTTAAACCGGAATTAATTGCCCACCACAAGCCATTTAAACTTGATTTTAAGCTCAATCTCCGTCAATTTATAACCAATTGATTTTCTTCGGTTTTATATTTGAGAGTTGATATAAGTCTATGAAATATAACAGATAATTATTTAGGGACAAGTCTATTCATTGCTCGTGGTTTATGCTGCTATTTTTAAGGATTTATCATGCAATACCCGTATATGCTGACATTCACTTAATTGTTGTTTAAACCAATTCAAATTAGAATTATGCTCATAAACTATAATAACAGCCTGACAAAACCATAAATTTTGTTCCAATTCATAGTGCATTTCTTGCGGATTTTTCTGGGGTTCAAGGGGCGGAATACAATTGATTCTACGTTTAATTTTATTTACTTATTAGGTTTTTGGCAATTTCAGTTAAATGACATTTAACGTGTGGGCATTGGAACATAATTCAATGACAAAATGCAATTTTTTTCCTTTGGTTGCTCCCCGGATTATTTGAGCTATATCATTAAGTTAAGAAGCATTCGCGCTGGTATGCCCCTACAAAACCCCGCGTATTCAGGGACTGTAGGGGCGAACCGGTGTGTTCGCTTTGGCTTAATTTAGGAACGTGCATGAAACAATTTAGGAAACGTAAGGGCAACCACAAGGGATTGCCCCTACGAATCATCACGTATTGTCAGGGCACGCCGATTTGGTTGCCCTAATTATTTCATGCACGTTCCTTAATGGCATTGGGTTGTTGTTAAATCTGTGCCCTCTAAAAATTTTAAATCAAAAATAAAACTGCTGCTCGCTCGTATTATGTTTTGCCAGAGAAGCTGTTTCGAGGTATAATCGCGCCGTTATTTTCCAAATTAAATAACAGAAGTTGCTGATTCTTAGTCGGGGCAGCAACTTCACTTACCAATTAAATAATTGCATTATTGTTTATTGGTATTATTAATCCTTCTTACTCCAAAAATCCGCAACTATTTTTAACTACAAAGAGCATTATAAATAAAGAATAGAAATTCAAATATCATCACGATTCAATCCTTTTTTATAAGCAATCCTTGTCGTTCGTTAATTTTGGTGGGTTTCGCTATCGCTCTACCCACCCTACAATACTACCCACCCTACAGTCTTATTTTTGAGAGTTTGGAGAAATCGGATTTCTCCAGCCGGTTAGTTACTTACCGCTTGGTAGCGCATTCCAGTGATTTTTGTCAACGCAGTCACCAGTCAACATAACATTTAGCTTCATGGCTTTGCTGCGAATGAGTTCCATCAGGCTCTCAATGTCGGCATCATCATGAGGGGAAGCATCGGTTGCGAAAAGTATAACCCCGTTGTCTTTCAGATGGTTGATGGCGAGTTCTAAAGCATCAGCGGATGCTTCTGGACACATCCCTCCACCTGAAACTTTAATGTTTTCAACAGCTTCCAATAGAATGTCCAAGTCGGATGTTGCGGCTTTGACTATCACTTCATCTTTGAAAGTCACTAACGCGATGAAGGGGTTGCTGTTGGCATCAACGGTGGCGATGAAATCCTTGATAGCCGCAATTACGCCGTTGATT
>Ga0233403_10001360_pt1 | contig 11482 bp, 7 predicted proteins | sample Na_oxic_1_MG_FD_179866 | JGI IMG/M metagenome (GOLD analysis project Ga0233403, IMG submission 179866) | Seawater microbial communities from Saanich Inlet, British Columbia, Canada - Na_oxic_1_MG | ecosystem: Environmental > Aquatic > Marine > Inlet | place: Canada: British Columbia | collected...
TTTACTACTCTGGTAATAAACTTGAGATTAACTTGGGTATTCCGGACCAACTTAAGGCCCTTTTGAAAGCGGATGCCGAAGCTCATATTCTGGTTTATTTTCCGCAAGGCGAAATTGAGGCTTTCCCAGTTGCCAATGAAGGCCAACTGTTGGAAGCGACGATAGAATCCACGGCCACAATGACCGGTGATTATCAATTAGCGTTAGTGTTCACGCGACGTGGTGGTGATGCTTTACAAATCCGCGATTGGTATAATGGTTTCGCTGGCTTGACCAGTTTTGGGCGTTTGAAAATTAGTGGTGAGGTGCCGGGCGAGGACGCTTCAGATGTCGATGGAGATGGCTTGCTTGATAAGCCGGCCAAAGATTCCAAAGTTGAAGCGACTGGCACCGTCTCAGTTTGCGCTGAAGAGGGTGCGTTAACTCGACGTGTCGAAACAAGTAGTCCTTCAGCAACAATTGAATTAAAACCGGCAATGAGCCAAGTTTTGAAAGTGTTTGCAGAACTCAAAATCACGACTGACACCTATTATGCCGAAACTGGCCAATTTCCATTAACCTTTGAGGAGATAAGCCCATATTTAGCCAGCGAAACTCAATCGTTGGTGGCTCACATCCAGTTAAACTCCAAGGAGCCGTTTTCTTATCAGTTTACTCTGAAGGATGATCTAGAGCCAGCAATAGCTGGGAAAACGGTTCAATTTGTTTATGAATCAACTACCCAAATGTGGTTTTGCCGTTCTGGACATGAGAATGGTTTAGACTCTCAATATTTGCCGCTAGGTTGTCGTAATTAACCTTAAATATACATGTCAATACAATGCTCTTGTCATTAAACGCCACTTACTGCAAAACAAGCGAAGCGAGAAACTGAATTTAAAGAACTCTCGCTTCACTCGAAACGAGCAATGGAATAAGTTTTTGGGCACCCTTCATCTAGCCAGAAAAGTAGTTGACAGATAACTACAAAGATTTGATTAAGGCTAGGATAAAACCAAAATAACCCTACATCTGCGAATTTTCAGTTATTTTGCTTTGTCCTTACTTCAAAGCTTTATCTTTGCTTATACCCAATCTTTGTAGTTATCACAAAGCTTTATCCTTTCTTATACCAAATCTTTGTAGTTAATTTATACACGTTCCTAATTCTACTTTGTCACATTTAATAAAATCAATGTGGAACAAAGGGGCAATCCTTTATGGTTGCCCGAGACGATATGGCATTGGGTTGCAAACCTCGTCCAGCGATGATAATCCCATCCCACAAATCAACGTTTTGGACGGGGTTGCAAACCTCGTCCAGCAATGGAGTTGTTACCGGTTGCCAAGGCAACGAAACTCTAAAACGACTGCCTTTGCCCACCTCACTTTCAACAGAAACTTTACCACCGTGCAATCTGATCAAATGATAAACTATGGATAAACCCAAATTCAAATCCTTATTTCGTTTATCTAGTGCCCATCCCGAAATTTCGGGATGGACATTATTTAGGTTACCATCTAAACTTGCAAAAGGTTCTTTGTTAAAAAGGCTATTTAACTCTTTTTCAGTCATGCCTTTCCCAGTGTCTGAGATAATAAAGTCAGCCATGCCACGCTCTGTATCCCCGCGAACTTCCAATTTGATAATCCCCCTATCTTTCGTAAACCTGATTGCATTTTTAAACAATCTGAATAGAATTCCCTCAAGGTGGTAATTATTATAGAATTGAACGGTTGTCACAGTATGGTCAAAAGTCACCATCATTTTTAGATGTTTTTTCTGGGCTAATTTCTCAATATAGTGTAGCCCAAGCTCTTCGGCGGTAATTGGGATAGTGGTTTTTGAGCCCAACTCTAGTTTACCCACTTTGATTTTGACGAGTTCAGAGAGATCGTTAATCACAGATAAAAAATATTGTGCATTTTCGAGAATTGTGCGAAGTAGCTGGCTTTGTTCGACATTAATAGGGCCATCAAATTCCTCTAGCAACATTGGCTGGTTCAGAAAAGCCGAGTGTGATCCAAAGGTGATCATTTATCGTTTGTGTCAATGAACTGATTTGTTCATCTATCTGAGCCAGATATTCAGTCATGTCCTTTACGAACTTATCTGTATCTTCAACGCGCCCATTGATGTGATGTTGAGAATAGCGGGTAGGTTGTGTTTTTGCTGTAAAGTCTTTTAATACTTTGAACAAGCTTGTATGTTCTTCAAGGTAATTTTTAGCCTCTACCCATCGTTCACCATCATGAAAACAGTTAGGATAATGGCTATGACGACAAAACTGCTGCTTGAACTCTTCAGATGTATAGCCTTTACCTTGATTAGTACGATCTTGAATGCTATCTCTTTGTTGTTGTGGAGGGGCAAGATAAAGTGATACACCATCCCTGTACTCAGGTAGTTCTCCCTTACTTTGAGTAGTGGGTTCTCCTCGCACACCAATATAAAGCAACTTACCTTCTTCATCATGAACTTGAGTTTGGCTGTTTTTCTCCTCTTCCAGCTTCTTTTCCCAAGCGGCAATTAGCTTGCCAAACTTCTCAGGATCAAAGGTGGCTTTTGTACCCACCCGCGATTGATACCAGTCGAAAATACTTTCTCTTTGTTCAGGTGTCGCCCAAAGACAATGTTGAAGCAGCCAACAATCCCAAATAGAAACCTCATTTTTGTCATTAGTATAAGCAGCAACTTGTAGCAATTTAACAACTTTCCGCCAGCGGCGATCTGAAACATAAATTTGTTGTTCGCTCAAAAAGTATCGCAGTTCCTGCAATAACACCATGACATCTTCAGGAATCTTCACCAATTCAGCCGATTCCTGAATTTCTTGCAATTCTTCCACGGTTAAACGCAATTCCAAATGCGGTTTAGGCTTAGGATTGCCTTTTAAGCTTAATAGTTGAATAAAGCCTTTTTTCGACACTGGCATCACTTGATAGCGCAATAAAAATCGATCATACAGTGCATCTAATTCTTCGCCTTCAGGTAATTCATTGCTGGCACCCACGACACAACTTAATGGTGTTTTATCTCTTTTAACACCATTATCAAACTCACGCTCATTCAACAGAGTCAGTAGCGAATTTAAAATAGCACTGTTTGCCTTAAATATTTCATCAATAAAAGCAACAGTGGCAGTAGGCAAATAACGACTCGTCAACCTTTCATAACGATCTTCCTCCAAAGCTTTAATGGACAACGGGCCAAATAATTCTTCTGGCACCGAAAAGCGCGTCAACAGGCGTTCAAAATAATTGCCCCCATTAAAAGCCTGTTTTAACCGACGGGCTAATTCACTTTTGGCAGTGCCCGGTGGACCGAGCAATAACAAATGTTCACCTGACAATGCGGCTAACAAAGTCAAGCGTATTGGCGTATCCCGTTCAATTAGGTTTTGTGATAATGCATCACGTAAATTTTTCAATTTCGTTTTTAACTTCATTTTAAAAAAATGCCTCCACATAAGTTTAGGTTAGGATGGCGAACACGAAATAATTGGGGTCAGAATAAAATTAATAATTGGGATCAGAGCAAGCGTAGGGTGGTAGAGCGATAGCGAAACCCACACGCATCAACTTAAAGAAATTTTAGTGGTTTATCCATTATTATATATAGGTTTACCAAAAATTGAAGCACTGAAGAACTATTTCAGAACTTACTTTGGTTGATCTTATCTTAAGAGTTTTCCACATTTTTTAACTTGATTTAGGTCATCACTATACGCAATTCTAGTGACTTTTTTAGCTTATTTCATTTTTTATGGAAATGGATGTATTTGACAATTACAATACGCATTTTCTGTGTGGATAGAATAATGCGAACGCCGCATTAAATTCCGCATTTCGGTTAGTAAATTATTTTTTTTGGATTTTCGCTTGACATAGATTTAAAGTAAGATACAATTGGCACTGGGGTAAATAATCAGTATGCATTGTTTTGGTGGATAACGTCAAACATAGTTGACCTGATAATTCACAATACGCATTTTCTGTGTGGATAGACATAATGCAAAATAATTGGGGTCAGAGTAAAATTAATAATTGGGATCAGAGCAAGCGTAGGGTGGTAGAGCGATAGCGAAACCCACACGCATCAACTTAAAGAAATTTTAGAAATAATTGGGGTCAGAGTAACATTAATTTTGAAAAACATTATCATTTTATTTTAATTTTACTCTGCCCCCAATATATTTTGTCAGAATCATAATAATATATTTGATTAGACATTGTGCGTTTTGCTATAAAAAGTCCTATCCCACCGCCGTTTGGTGCTAGTGGAACGGATTTCCCGAAACAACCGTCAACTATTTTTGAAGGGTGCCATCTTTTTAAAGGTTTATTAATATTTTATGATAAAAGAAATTCGCATAGAAAACTATAAGTCCATCCAAAAGCTCAAACTTGAACTTGGGCGAGTCACAGTCTTAATTGGTGAAAATGGCTGTGGTAAAAGCAATATATTGGAAGCAATTGCTTTAAGTGCAGCTGCTGCCGGTGATAAGTTGGATAATGAGTTTTTAGCTCCGAGAGGTATTAGGGAAACAGAACCAGAACTGATGCGAGCGGCTTTTGATAAGGATAATGTGGATAAAGAAATAAAAATATCTTTTAGAGATAATAATGAAGTATTTTTTGAGTATGTGCTCCAAAATAAAAATGATACATATAGTAAATGGAATACTATTAATGCTAATATTGGATTAATTGGTGAAAAAATAAAAAAAAATATTTTCAAGCAAATAAAAAAAGGAGTTTCTGAAGAAGATTTGTTAAACAAACTACTTGAGGGAATAGTGCCTGCAATAACAACTAATCATTCTTTAGAGAATAAGGAAAATCCTCTCAAGCAATTTCTTATCTATTCCCCAGAATACCAATGCCTAAGAAATTTCAGAGAAGAGGGGCAAATTAGACCAATAGGAATTAGTGGCGAAGGCCTATTTAAATTATTGACAGTTTTGCACTTAGATAAAAATAAAGATCGATTAAAAGAAATCAAAGAAAAGCTTAAACTCATAGGTTGGTTTAAAGACTTTCAAATACCTAACAACTTAGTGTTCGGCGAAAGAGCTATCAAAATTGAAGATCGTTATTTAGACCAAGAGTTAACTTTCGACCAAAGAAGCACCAATGAAGGTTTCTTATTTTTGCTATTTTATTTTAGCCTTTTTATAAGTGACGACACCCCTAAGTTTTTTGCAATTGATAACATTGATGCATCTTTTAATCCCAGATTGTGCCGTAGATTATTAACAGAATTAGTTAGCTTGGCTAAAAAGTACGATGAACAAGTTATTTTTACAACGCATAATCCGGCAATTTTAGATGGCTTCAATTTGAACGATGATGAACAAAGATTGTTTGTTATTTACAGAAATAAATTTGGGTATACTAAATCAAAACGCATACTTGCACCAGAACCTCTTGAAGGCATAGAACCAGTAAGAATGTCAGAAGCGTTTTTGAGAGGCTATATTGGCGGACTACCCGAGAACTTTTAATATGGCTACATTTGGATTAATTACAGAAGGACCCACTGACTATATCGTCATCCAAAATATTTTATATGGGTATTTTAATACTTTTGATATTGTAATTAATAAGTTGCATCCAGAAGAATTAAAAGATGCCTCCAATAAACATCGTGTGGAAAATGACGCCGGATGGTATGCTGTTTTCGATTATTGCCAAAGAATTGAATTTAAACAATCATTCCAATCCAATGACTACATGATAATCCAAATAGATACCGATGTATCTGAAGAAAAGCATTATGATGTTCCGAAAATGGAGAATAGCCTTGAACTTAGCCCAGAGCAATTGATTGAAAAAGTGATAGGTAAATTCAAATATCTAATTGGTGAAGAATTTTACACAAAATATCGAAACAAAATCATTTTTGCAATTTCAGTACATTCAACTGAGTGCTGGTTATTACCTCTATACTACACAGACAACAAAAAATCCAAAACTAAAAATTGCTTAAATACTTTAAACCAAGCATTGCGAAAAAGAGAAAAATTTACAATTGATGCTAAAAATCCTGAATATTATGAAAGTATTTCTAAAAAATATTGGAAAAATAAAGTGTTAATGCAGCATTACCAAGAAAACCCAAGCCTAAAAGTATTCATAGAAGAAGTGGAAAAGAGAAAGATTGTCATAGATGAAGATGATTTTTAGGGTAGAATAGGTAGCTTTCAAAAATAGTTGACAGTTGTTTCGTTCATTGCACGAAGTGGATTTCCCGAAACCCACGTTTAGCTTTAACTTATACTAATTCGCGTTCAAAAAAAGCGAGCGTAGGGTGGGTAGGAGCGAAGCGGAAACCCACCATTTCCAAATCAATGTCATCGTCTTTTTAATTGGTGGCATGGTTGTGGTGGGTTTCACTTCGTTCTACCCATACGCATCAACTTAAAGAAATTTTAGTGGTTTATCCATTATCAGTAGCTCGAAAAACCATTATTTATTTGCGTGGTTTAAGGGCAGACACATAGGTCTGCCCCTACAAATACCGCACATTTAAATTATTGTAGGGGCGAACCTATGTGTTCGCCCATATTAACTCATTAAAAAGTTTTCAAACTACTGATTATTATATATAGGTTTACCAAAAATTGAAGCACTGAAGAACTACTTCAGAACTTGGTTTGGTTGACCTTATCTTAAGAGTTTTCCACATTTTAGTGATTTATCCCTTATTCTATATAAGCTGGCAGTGGTACTTATTTTTCTTGTTCCCAACTTCTGGTTGGGAATGCCTTCCTCGACGCGGAGCAAAGTACAATAAAAGTACAAAGTATGACCGTGCATCTTTTAAATTTAGAACTTAACGAACATCAGAATCATAATAATATATTTGATTAGACATTGTGCGTTTTGCTATAAAAAGTCCTATCCCACCGCCGTTAAGTGCTAGTGGAACGTCCGATTATTTTAGCAAATTCATGCAAACCATATTTCTTACTCATGTAACCCTATATGAGTATTAATGAGTAATAAATAAAGTGCTAGACGCTGCACCCTTATGATGAAATTCATCATTCGTCAATTCCCTAAGCAATGATAATATCTTGTTCATACACTTTCAAATACCCGGTAATAAATACTTTCCATCATGTTATCTAACATATCAATCGTTGTATCAATCGTTTTGATAGTCAAACCGGTTTCTGATACTTCGATTGGTTCAATCGTGTTATTGGAGAAAAAATAAGCCCCCACTTTTTCTTGAGCTAATACGGCTTCCGGCTCATAACCCAATTCAACTCTATCTGCTTCTGATGCCTTATTTAACATAATCAGATTGTTAAATTCTTTAATGATATAATCACTATGGGTACTCAAAATCACTTTAAACCCTTTATTAACCGCTTTGGCAAACAGTCTTGTCACTATCAGTTGACTATCAGGGTGAAGATTTAATTCCGGTTCATCTATCATAATAATATCGCCTTTTTGGGCAATATGCCGAAAATAAAGCACTAAACCGGATAATGATTTGATCAGTGAAGATGAAATATGAATATCTAATTTTTGTTGACTGTGTTGTGGTGTAAATTTGATGTCTCCATAGTCAGAGACAGAAACTTTGCCTTGTAATAAGGCTTCAATGTCATCGGCAAATTCAACAAAATCGCTGTCGTTTTGGGTAAGATAACCTAAGTCATTGATAAAATATAAATAATCGCGAATAGCTAAAGGGTAACGCGGTATGACATTTTGAACCGATTTTAAGATCGTTTCCATATCTTCTTCCGCTAATATTTTTTGTGAAAGCTCATCCACAGTAGCCGCTTTTTGTTTAAGCACCTCTTTTGCCAACATATTAATCGCAGTACGTTCTGCCGGAAAAAAATAGATAGTATGAGGTAAAATAGATTTTGCGGTTATTTTAACAATAGGTGCTACCTTTTTGGAGGCAAAAATTTTTAACAGGGCTTGATTCATTTTATTTTCATTCATGCCCATTTTATATAAGCCATAAATCAAATAAGCCATATAAGACTTACCCATATTATTTTTACCCGCAAAAATGATGAGTGCTTTAGATAAGTCTATTGTTCCTTCTTTAATTGTACCTAAATTTTTGACTTGTATTTCCATTTATAACCCTTTGGAAAATCATGTCGGGTTAGTCACCCGACATTGTGTGCTGTTGATTCAAAAACGCCCTAATCGTAGTCATCGCTTGATAAGGAGCCGTCACTTCACAAACCGCCCACCGTTCAAAATGCCCGCTATTATTCACCGCCGGCACCCATAGATTTTTTGCGGTTTCCATTTTAGTATCCTTATCGGGCCGTTTTTCCCGGGACACTTCAATGATTGAGTTTAACAAATTTCTATTTTAACATCTAGTAGAGATTTTGAACCGGCTCTAACGGATAATGATTTAAGAAGCCTCAAGCAGTGTCCCTCGCCAATTTTCGTCACCTAAGGGGTAGCCATTTCTATTATTGACATCGCGCTGGTGCATAATATTAATAGGGAGATAATTGCGAAACATAAAAGCATCGCTACGATTGGTTGGCTCAAAACCACGCTTAATAATACTCTTCCAGCTATAGAATTTTCGCCGTGACTCAACACAAAGACGGGTTACCTCCTCAGCGGAAAGTTGCTTTGGTATAAAGGGTACATCGTTATAACGATATCGATCATCTAACCACCACGCATCGAATTTTAACTCACCCGCTGCTTCCAGTTTTTTATAAAGTGCAGTACCCGGGAATGGGGTAAGATGATTAAAAGCGGCAATATAAAATCTCGCATCAATAGCAAATTCTACCGCCTCATTAAAAGATTCTATGGTATCATTTTCATACCCAAAAACGAAAGTTGCATACACTCGTATGTGATGACGTTTCAGTTTTGTTAATGCTGCTTGGTAGCCACCTTTCATGGTATTAAATCCCTTTTTCATGGAACGAAGATTGTTTTCGTTCAAGCTTTCAAACCCAATTAAGGTTCCTACGCAACCGCTACGCGCCAACCGGGCCAAAAACTCTTCGTCATGAGCGGCATTGATACTCATCTGAGTTATCCAACGGATATGGAGTGGAGCAAGTTCCTCCATTAAGGCTTTGGCACTGTCCATATTTGCCGCAAAATTATCATCGACAAAAAAGAAAACTTTTTTCTGGTTTTTTAATTCGCGTAGTTCTCTGATAATCGGTTCTATTGGACGCTGTCGGTGTGAACGCTCAAAGAAGGTTTGGATGGCACAAAACTCACAAGGAAACCGACATCCCCGCCCAGTTTCAATTAAGCCAATGGGTAAATAATTTTTACCCGCAAAAATCGAGCGATCCACTTTGATGTTATCAAGCGGTACACGCTCTTTGGCTTGATAACGTTTCTTTAAAGTACCCAGTTGTAAATCTTCTATAACCGTAGGCCAAATTTCCTCGGCTTCGCCAATCACAATCGCTTCGGCATAGCGTTCCGCTTCTTCTGGCATTAAGGTGGCGTGAAAACCACCAAAAATAACCGGCACCTTGCGCTTACGAAATTCAGTGGCAATCTGATAGGCTCGTTTTGCAGTGTATGTCTCTAACGAAATGGCTACCGCATCAGTCGGTTCCTCGTAAGGAATCTTTTCCATACGATCATCATAAAACCGAATTTCAACCTCTTTTGGAGTACACCCGGCGATAGTCGCTGCTGGTAGGGGTTCCATTTGCCAATATCGAATGTATTTTTCACCTATTCGGTGTCCAATCGCCGGGTGAATGATTGTTATCCGCATATTATTCTATTCTTTTATCTCCTGCCAAATCTGAAGGTTTGGATTCCAAAAACTACTATATGGAGTCCAAACCACTATATGGAGTCCAAACCTTTAGATTTGGACGTGACCTCTTGATGAAGATGATGGGCATAGAAGCGATAACCGATGTTTACACTCACGCTTAAAGGTTGGAAATTTTTGGCCCGCCACAATCTTTTTGCGATAGCAGACCAACGGTAAACCTGCTTCCAAGCTCGCTCGTGACCTTCAACCAGCTCTGGTACCGTCATGTTTTTGGGTTGAAATACCACATGTTGGCCATCATACAATTCCCAATCATACAAATTAATGCGCCTTTCCTGCTGCAAGCGATGAAAGAGAGGAGTTCCCGGAAAGGGAGTTAAGACCGAAAAACGGGGCAATTCAATACCAGTATCAATGGCAAACTCTACCGTTGCGTCAAAAACATCGACAGTATCGTGATCTAAGCCAAACACAAAACAGCCTTGAATCGAAATGCCTAGCTTATGTAGGTCTTGAATCATCGCTTTAAAGTCAACTGACGCATTAAAAACTTTTTTAGCATCACCCAAGCTCCCCTCAGAGACAGTTTCTAATCCTAGCAGTAAACCCCGACAACCACTACGAGCCATAAGCTCCATTAATTCTGGATCGTGGGCGATTAATACGGTGGAAAGTCCGAACCACTTAACGTTTAGTGGAATAAGCGCACGACATAGTTCTTTAGCATAATCTTTATCGGCGATGAGATTCAGATCGACAAAGATAATTTTTTTCTCACCAACACGTCGAATATCTTCCACCACCCAAGCCACTGGTTTTTGCAACTGTTTACGCCCCCAAGCACTCGGCGCAACACAAAACTCACAATCATGCCTACAGGAGCGAGTGGCTTCAAACACCGCTTGGGTCAAATAGTGATTTTTATTCAGTAGCTCACGTTTAGGAAACGGCCTATTAGCGGGCGCTAAATTCTCGAACGAAAATGACACGCTTTGTCTATAAATCGGTTTTAGCTCTCCGTGAACGAAATCACGCAGTAGTTGTGGCCAAGTTTCTTCAGCATAACCCACGCATATAGCATCTGCATGTTGCTGTGCTTCATCGGGTAGCAGCGTGATATGAGGGCCACCCAATACAACGGTAATACCGCGCCGCCGAAATTTCTGAGCTAATTCGTAGGCACGCTTTGAGTTACCGGTAATCACGGTCATCCCAACCAAATCTGCTTCAATGTTTGCAGAGACCTCTTCTATCCCCTCATCAATAAGTGCTACTTCGGCGTTCAATTCTGCCGGGATCAGAGCAGCTAAAGTGGTTAACGTCAGCGGTTGGTAACGAAGCGTTTTTTTAAATATACCACCTTTATTGCGATAAAGAGGCCCCTTTGGAGAAATTAATACTATTTTCATGCTGTAACCTCTAAAAATGTGCTAAAAAAGTCGAAAAAACCTGACAGGTTTCAAAAACCTGTCAGGTTTGTAGCACTAAAAATATGTCAATCAAATCTGTTTCTGGCCGTAATGAGGGAACCTTAATATCTCCTATCCGAGTTCCATTTTTAATGGCCCACTTCAGGTAGGTTTCTAAAGGTGCATGTACTTTATAAACCGCCAATGGGTCTAGTTGCCCAATATTACGGGCATAAGCATATTGCGAGTTTAATTTTAGCTGCTCTTCAACCCGAGCAGCCATTGTTTGTGAATCCAAGTTGTTACTTTTATCAATCACCAAGCCATA
>Ga0233403_10001361_pt1 | contig 11476 bp, 9 predicted proteins | sample Na_oxic_1_MG_FD_179866 | JGI IMG/M metagenome (GOLD analysis project Ga0233403, IMG submission 179866) | Seawater microbial communities from Saanich Inlet, British Columbia, Canada - Na_oxic_1_MG | ecosystem: Environmental > Aquatic > Marine > Inlet | place: Canada: British Columbia | collected...
TCCGCGTCGTCATCATCCGCGTCGTCATCATCCGCGTCGGCATCATCCGCGTCGGCATCATCCGCGTCGTCATCATCCGCGTCGTCATCATCCGCGTCGTCATCATCCGCGTCATCATCATCCGCGTCATCATCATCCGCGTCATCATCCTCCGCGTCGTCATCATCCGCGTCATCATCATCCGCGTCGGCATCATCCGCATCATCATCCGCGTCATCATCATCCGCGTCGGCATCATCCGCATCATCATCCGCGTCATCATCATCTGCGTCGGCACCGCATCCTAAACTTGGTACAGGCGACAAGTCAACAATGTCAAAGATTAACTGAAGCCCAGTATCCGGCACTTGTTGCAATAGAACATCGTAAAGCTTCATCTCTGGTAACCCTAGCAATAAGAGTGTACCGTTTGGATCATCCAATTCTAATTCGGGTATGCAAACTTGGACATCTACTTGTTCAGCTGATACGACTACAGAGAGTGTAGCATCAACAACATCACATTCAACTTCTTCAGCATAGCTTACTTGGAATCCACTTTCTGTTTGCGCTAGATTCACTGCATACTGGGGAGCAAGTTCCTCTCCTAAAGCAACTTCCAAACAACCCAGGCTAAGAGTCTGACCTTCTACTGAATAAACAGCACCATCTTGCTCATCGGCGTCATCATCGTCCGCGTCATCATCATCCGCGTCATCATCATCGGCGTCATCATCGTCCGCGTCATCATCATCCGCGTCATCATCAGCCGCGTCATCATCGTCCGCATCATCATCATCAGCGGCATCATCATCCGCGTCATCATCATCCACGTCATCATCATCCGCGTCATCATCATCCGCGTCATCATCGTCCGCGTCATCATCATCTGGTGGTTCAACCGGTGGTGGAGGCTCAACTGGTGGTGGTGGTTCAACCGGTGGTGGTGGTTCAACCGGTGGTGGAGGCTCAACCGGTGGTGGTGGTTCAACCGGTGGTGGAGGCTCAACCGGTGGTGGAGGTTCAACCGGTGGTGGAGGCTCAACCGGTGGTGGTTCAACCGGTGGTGGTGGTTCAACCGGTGGTGGAGGCTCAATCGGCTGGGTACCACTGCCGCCAAGATCTGCAATAGCGGCTGCACATGTCTCTGGATGGTTAACTGCACTTGGCTTTAGTTCACCTGTTGCCGGATTAACACACTGAGCTGGATATTGACTTGGTTTTTTTGCTGCGTATGCACTGTTTACCAATACGCTGCTACTCATAAGAGCAGCACTAATTGCTACAGTTAGTAGTTTCTTATTCATGTTAATTTCCTCAAATTTGGCATGATAATTATAATTTGATCAATTAAGTTTGTTTAAGAACCATTTAATCATAGTACTAAATAGTTCAACTTAAATAGCTCAACCACAAAAAAATGCAAACTCCATTCTAAAAAATCCTAGAACTTAAATATAGTTTTTCAGATAAATAATTTCACTGAAACCAAGTTTCTTTCCCAAATACTATTTTTATAAGTATTTTTTGATTATTTTTATTCGCCAGTTTTTTGAGGATATAAATACCATTTTTTAAAAAAAAGGTATTTCTGCCCTTTTAAATTTTGGCTACTTGGGCTGTTTTTTTGTATAAAAAATCTTCCTAAAACAAAAAACTTGGTTTCCCAGAATTTTCAGAACATCTATATTTCCCGTTGTTTCAAAGTTTATTGAGATTTGTTATTCCACTTGTTTAATAGTATAGATGATGTTTAGATAATTGTCAACAAAATAATAAAATTAATTTTAAATCATCTTATGGAACTGGTTTGGCAAAACTAGCCAAATTGAAAAAGTCAAGACGTAGTGGGCAAAGTTTTTTTTGCCCACCTTAGCAATAGATGGTGGGCAAAAAAACACTTGCCCACCCAACGAAAATCCGAAAACTTGACAGTTCGGAGTATAAATAATTTCACAAAGGGCAGACACGCAGGTTTGTCTCTACAGTACGTGTGTTGTTCTTGTAGGAGCGAACCTGTGTTCACCCTGGTGAAATTAATTATCTGAACATCTATATATTAAAAAATATAGATTTTGTAGAATGTTAATTTTTCGATATCAAGGCTAAATTTTATGCTAAATTTATGCCAATATATATTTATACCTAATAAAAATGTTTAAATTTTTTACAATGCAAAAATGACAAGGATTGCGTACAAACAAGGATAAACCTGTCAAAGTTAATTGAAATTTGTCATCCTAGTCATTTAACAGTATGAATGATGTTTGAATAATTGTCAGCAAAATAAGGATAAGTGGTAAAATTATCCGACGAACGGTTAAAATGACTTAAATTTTATTCAAGGGGTATCAATATGATAATTTAGGAACGTGCATAAAATAATTTTTAAAACTCGCAACGAAAACCTGACAGGTTTACTTCGTTAGTTTGTGTTTCTAAAACTTGTCAGGTTTAGTTATCGATTTTATTTTATGCACATTCTTTAGTTAGTAAAAATGCAGGAAAAGTTTGTAAGTCATTGATTTTTGGTTAGGCATATTTTTGGTATCTTATCAAAATTTAGAGGTAGTAATGCTGCACCCAATTTTGATAAAATACTATTTTTGTAAGTTAATAACTTAATTAGTATCCATCCGGAAACGCCGGTTTATGTCATTTCGACGTTAGGAGAAATCTCGTTTTATCAGCCTGTTAAGATTTATAGCGAAGCTCGAAATAACACAGAATTTGAGTTTCCGGATGGAGACTAATTATAACGTGATAAAGTAGGATTAATGTTTAGTGGTGGCGGGCAAGAATACATCACCATTAACCATTAAAAAAGGATTCTTAAATGCGACTATTTAATAAAATTTACATTTTGTGTTTTAGCATAATATTGGTGAGTTGGATGCTAAATGGATGCCAACGAACTGACGAGCCTGCGGTGGCAAGCGCCGAGCAAGCGGCTTTGTTAGCTGACACCGCTTCTATAGAATTAGAAGCGGCTACTGATGTCGCTACCATTATAAAGGCAGCAGAAATAACGGTTACAGCCCTTAACAAACTCACCGATGCAATCATCGTTTCCCCGGATATGAGTATCACGACGGATGCGAGGAAAAAATTCGAGCAGGTTAAATTCAAAACGGTACAGCGATTGCACACTTTCATTATGCCAGGAAGTAGCGATTGCCAAAGTGTACTGGATATGTTACTTCAATTGGATTCTAAGGTAAAAGATTTTGCTTGTCACCAGCGTGGTGAAGATGATTTATTCAAATGTCGCCTTGATGATAAGACACAACAATGTAAATGCACCCGAACTTCAGCAGGCACTTGTCCAAATAACCAAGAATGTATTCTTTTACCCAATGATACTTGTCAATGCGACAAGTGCTATTCTCATTAGCAAATAAAAACTTGCCAGGTCTTAAATACCTGGCAGGTTTATTCAGGAGTTTTCGGTCAGGCAGTAATTAATCAACCACAGGAAAAATTTTTTATGACGATTTATAAAGCCACACAATATGCCCTATTATTGATAGGTGGGTTAATGCTTAATATCACCACTTGGGCAGATGATGGTTCTATGCTAGTTGGTAACTGTGTGGGTTGCCATGGTCCTAAAGGTGCTAGTTTGGGACCTGCGACGCCTAGTATTGGTGGTATGAACGCTTTTACTTTTATCAAGGCGATGGAAGAATTTAGGGATGATGAACGCCCATCAACAATTATGAGATACATTGCTAAAGCTTACACTGACGAAGATTTCCAAATGATGGCGGACTATTTCGCTAAACAAGTTTTTGTGCCTCATCAACAAGCTGTGAATGCAGAGAGAGCTGAAAGAGGAGCAAAACGACATCAGACGTATTGTGAAAAATGTCATACTGAAAGTGCTTATCGCGTTCAGGGTTCTACCATCCTTGCCGGACAATGGATGCCCTATCTGCAATTTACTTTGAACGATTTTTATACGGGTACTCGTGATATACCCAAGAATATGCAAAACAATGTCCAAAACATGGTTAAAGCCCATGGAATAGAAAGCCTCAATGATGTGACTCATTTTTATGGTAGCCAAGTTAAGTCAAAATGTAACTGCTCTGCTCCCTAAAAATTTGTAACTATAGATGTTCAGGACAATAATTTTATAGGGAAGGGCGAACACACAGATTCGCCCCTACAAATAATATTCTTGTATGTGCTTGTTCCAAGTACAAAATAACTAGGATACTTTTTAGATGTCTAATAATATAACTCGTAGAAACTTTATTCAAATGGCAACCGGTATGACTGTTGCTGGTTTGACTAGCTGTTCTAATTTGCCTGCCATAACGGGTAAGAAACGTGTCGTCATTATTGGTGGCGGTGCGGGTGGCGCGACAGCGGCTAAATATATTCGACAGGCTGATCCGTCTGTTGAGGTGACACTGATTGAAAAAAAACAACACTATTATACTTGTTTTATGAGTGGTGAAGTGTTGAGTGGGGAACGTTCAATTGATTCGATTAAATTTAGCTATGATAGATTAACCCAACAGGGTATTAAAGTTGTGTATGATCGGGCGACTGAAATTGATCCCTTAGCTCATAAGGTGAGTACCCAAAGTGGTGCGATTTTTGACTATGATCGGTTGATTGTTTCGCCTGGCATTGACTTTAAATGGGATGCCATTGAGGGCTATGACGAAAACGTTGCGAAAACAATACCTCATGCTTGGAATGCGGGTCATCAAACGATCATTCTACGCAAACAATTAGAAGCCATGAAAGACGGTGGCACTGTCATCATTACGGTACCCCCTAGACCCTTTCGTTGTCACCCCGCTCCTTTTGAACGTGCCAGCCAAATAGCTCATTATCTGAAACAGCAAAAACCTAAATCTAAGGTATTCATTTTAGATGCCAATGACAAATTTGCCCAACAAAAGTTGTTCATCCAAGGATGGAAAAAGCTTTATGGTTATGGTACGGATAATAGTCTTATTGAATGGTACCCGTTTTCTGGGGGCGGTGGTGAAGTGACGCGAGTTGATGCTAAAGAAAGAGTGATATATATCGGTCCATTTGAAGATCAACACAGTGCAGACGTTATCAATGTGGTTCCAGCACAAAAGGCGGGGAAAATTGCCTTTATAGGTGATTTGGTAGATGAGACCGGCTGGTGTCCAGTCAATCATAAAACCTTTGAATCCAAGCGGCATAAAGATATTCATGTGATTGGCGATGCTTGTATTGCCAGCCCGTTGGCAAAATCCGCCTACGCTGCTAATTCTCAGGCTAAAGTCTGTGCGGTTGCTGTCGTGAAGGCGTTGCAAGGTGAAGAAATGGGAACACCTTCTTATATCAATGCTTGCTATAGCATCGTCGGCAAAGATTATGGCTTTTCCGTTGTGGCTGTCTATCGCTTAGAAGGTGACAAGATAAAGTGGATCAAGGGCGCGGGGGGACTTTCACCGATGGATGCTTCCGCTGAAATCCGAAAACGTGAAGTGTTTTATGCCCATAGTTGGTTTAACAATATTACTCACGATATGTTTGGTTAACTATACTCTTTGCTGTAACAAACTTAACTTTTTTCAATGAGGCAGGTAAATGTCGGGTTACGTTTTGCGCAAAAAAATCTAACCCGACCTACCTGGCTTATTTTGTAAAGAAATACTATTTTTTGAAAAATAGTATTTCTAAATGTTAAATTTCATTTTTAGCAAAATACAATATGAAATCCACTAATATATTGTTAAAAGAGTGGAAGAATTTTTTTCGTTCACTCGCCCCTGGTGATATTTATAATCTGATGGGTGCATTTATAACCTTGTGCGGAATACTTGTGACTCTCATAGGTGCAATGACAAGTCAGATGATCGTTTTGATAATAGGCATCATCGTTTTCTTAATAAGTATTAAAACGTCTAGAGATCGTCAAGCTTTGGCTGAAAGTATTCAAGAACCTTCAGATAAACAACAGCTACTCAACAAACAGACTTCTATCCCTAATTGTCTTTGGTATTTAGCTGATCGTGATGCTCAAAAAAGAAAATTACGCTCGGCTTTCCAAAAACATGAGAACTGCAATACAAAACAGCGTCCTTTTTTATGTCTTATCTCAGGTAAGGCGCAAGAAGTACATGATAAATTTAAAGAATGTGTTGTTGTTGAGCGAATCTTACCTAAACTTGAACATGGTGGTATTCGAGGTGATGATAATATTCGTTCCATAGAAAATGTGCATATTACCAACTTTCCCAAAAATATCAATGAGTTGCATAATACCCTTTTTGACGAGCTTAAAGATGTATTGCCTTTTTGTCCACCTGATGACAGTGAAATGAAAGTTGCTATTCGACTGGCTAAAGAAAATCGCACCACGGTAGTTTGTTTCAATATCTATACACAAAGTTGTCAACCCGTCAAAAAAGTGATAAAAAAGGGAATTGTTGAATTTTGGAAAAAATGGCCAGCACTTGAAAATTACCACTGCAATTATCGTTTGCTGGTTTTTATCTGTATTCGTTATCCTAATCAGTCGGAAAAAAGTCACTTTTTGACTCGACTATTTAAACCATCCGTACAACAAAAATTGAAGCGAGAATTGCGTCAGTTAGATAGGGAGTTAAAAGATTTTGCTCAATTTTCAGCTCAATTTAACGTCGGTGCAGTTGTATTGGAGCAATTAGAAGCTATTAAGAAAGAGGAAGTGATTAAATGGCTATTGGACGAATGTTCTAAAGAGCAATCGCCCTTACATCTCACTACTCAGCAAATAGAAAAAGCAATTGATGAGATTGAACGTCTTTATAAAAAACAATCTCACGAAAATGCTATTCCAATGGAAACATTAGTGTCTGAATTGAAAAAGATATTAGAAAATAGGTAATCTTTATGAAATACCCCTTTTACACCGATAAACCCCAAAAGCCGGCAAAACCAGTTGAATTACCCAAATCACGCCAAGAAATCCAAACCGATCCCAAGGGCTATATTCCCGATAAGGGCTTAATGGGTGCAGTGAATGCGGCGTTGTTATTAGGGCAACCTCTATTATTAACGGGTGAACCTGGTACGGGTAAAACACAATTGGCTTATAGTTTGGCTTATCAATTGGGATTAGTCGGTTTAGTCAATGGCGTTGAAAAACCGTTGACGCTGAAATTTGAAACCAAATCAACCAGTGTGGCACCGGATTTATTTTATCTTTATGATGCGATTGGACATTTTCGGGCGGTACAAATTGATGGAAAAAATGTCAATGCAGCCGGTTATCTTAAACCCGGGGCTTTGGGTGAAGCGATTATCCATACTAATCCCAAGGCGCAGATTAAAAATTTTAAGATTGAAGAATTTTTGCCGCGTTTAGATTTTCCGTATACTGAACCACGTCGTTTTGTGGTGCTAATTGATGAAATTGATAAGGCTCCGCGTGATTTTCCTAATGATATATTGAATGAAATCGAACAGCTCTATTTCCGTATTCCTGAATTTGATAATGTCAAGGTTGAAGCCAATAAAAATTTACAACCCATATTGGTATTAACTAGCAATTCGGAAAAGCATTTACCGGATGCTTTTTTGCGCCGTTGTATTTATTATGATATTCCCTTTCCAGACGAAGGGCGCTTAAAAGCAATTTTGGCACAACGGCTAGAAGATTATCTCGAACTCAGTGATGCCTTTTTGAAAAAGGGCTTAGAATTCTTTTTTATTTTACGAAACAAGGACTTACGTTTAAATAAATCTCCGGCAACGGCTGAGTTGTTAAATTGGTTTACACTCCTACGGGGTAAAATGTTTGAAGGGGTGGATAATCCCTTTATTGAAAAATACCAGGCACAGTTATCAGATTCATTGACGACTTTGGTAAAAAATAGGGGTGATCTGGAAACGGTGCAGGCAGAATTGAAGGAGTGGCTAAATTCATGATGATTATTTTCTCGTTCCCACACGCCGACGTAGCGGATCGTAATACGGGACGCTGGCGCGTCCAGAATGGGTTCCCACGCCGGCGCGCTCATCGTTATACATAAATATTTAAGTATTTGATTTTAAAGCTTTTTTGTAGGGTGGATAAGTGAAGCGTCATCCACCATTATCGGCGCAAATCGGTGCATGACGCTATCGCTTATGCACCCTACAATTCATACCATTTTGACTTATGTATAACGATGAACGCCGGCGCGTGGGAACCAGAAATAAGGAACTCCGATAGTTATTTGTAGGGTGGGCAAGTGTTTTTGTGCAACGGCTTCCTTAACCTTATATGGTGGGCAAGAAAAAGACTTTGCCCACCCTACATTTTGACTTGTGTATAACGATGAGCGCCGGCGCGTGGGAACCAGAAATAAGGAACTCCGATAGGGAAAAGGAATCATTGTTTATAAAAACACCTCATGCGAAACATGAAAACGCTTACTTAAAACACGGATTTGTGGCACCGTTAATTCCCTTTTTCCGTTTATTATTTCTAATACCTCAGTTTGTTCACCTATTTCCGGTAGATCACTTGGAGTGAGGGCATTTTGTTCCATTAAAAATTGTAAAACCTCGTTACCTGGAACGTCTGGCTTAGGATAATGTTTCGATTCATAATTTTCAATTAAAAGACAGAGTGTTTCCATTAAACTTGATAAAGGGTGTGTGTCATTATCACCGACAATCTCAATTAATTTTTCAAATAAAATGAGAGTACGTTGGTACTGTGCTTTGGAATGTGGTACAGACAATACCTTTGAAAGATCAGACCAAAAGTGAGAAAGGGTTGTAATGACATTTGGGCTAGAAGGTTCCCTTGTCACTTTAAAAAAAACATCTGCCAAGTGATCAACTGTAGTTGCTTTCATCATGCTATCTTCTTAAAATTATCATTAATGTTAAATCATAAGGATTGAAATTAAATCATTATACATTGTAACGACTCAGGGCAACCAGTCAGTCTTGCCCCTACAACAATATTCTTATGTTTCGTTCCGAAAATATTCAGACGTAGGGGCAATTCCTTGTGCTTGCCATGAGTAGTCACTATACATTTATCTATAGCATTCTTTTTTCCATTTTCCCAAATCATATTCGGTATGGGTTAACACATCTTTTACATAGACAGTCTTTATGCTATATAATATTTTAGCAATTAACCTAACTTTGTTGCCACCAATATTAAAAACGGCACAGGTGCCAACTTGATCAACACTGTTTGAAAAAGTACAGCGCAATTCATCAAAATTGTCATAGTTATTTTTGTTTAAAGTTTTAAACCATCTATCTAAAGCATTTTTCGTATCAGGGTATTTTTTAGCAAATTCTCTTAGTTTTGGATAAGCAATAACGTGCATGATAAAGTTAATATAATGTCAAGTTGTCTTTATTTCAAATGTGATGGACAGGATTGCAAACTTCGTCCAGCATAATCCTTTATTATATAGTGTCCATCCGGAAACTAAAATTCTATGTCATTTCGAGTGGAACGAGAAAATCGTAATACGGGAGACGTTGGCGCGTCCAGAATGGGTTCCCACTAAGTCAATGGCAGTGACCCTACCTCTGTTGCCGCTATCTGGTACGAAGCTGCCAACATTTTTTTGACAAATTATCATTTTTTGAATATAATATCGTACAGTATGACACATCATCAAAATTAACTTTATTCGGACCCCAATAGATAGATTTTTATATGGAGTTCCAATACTACTTTTGTAAAAAATAGTATTTCTGTTAAGCCTTTTAAAACTGACTACGCTCGCTAGAGGTGTTTTTGGTAGATTCACTTACTATTATGAGCGCTATTATTAATGTTTGTGTCAATAAAATGAATCGGGAACTGTATCATGGGATTTAGTCACTTTAAAACAGAAATAGAAGTAGCAAAAAGGTTTAACCTTAAAACAGATAGCAAACCTTTTGTAAAAACATTACCTCTTGAAAATATACCAAATTACAAATTTGAGGAAATAAAAGAAAATTTCAAAGACCCTTTAAGTTTTCTATCAGAGGCGGCTACCTGTGAGGATATTATCAAACCTATATTAAAGGTTCTTGATAAGTGTTATCCGAATTTTCGCGTTTGGTCGCATATAAGCTACAATGTCGATCCTGATAATGATCTTTCCGGTACGCCAGACTTTCTAGTCGCACCGACAACTCAAATACGCGGTGAGTTAGGTGTACCTCCTCTCTGTGTGATAGAGGCAAAAAGGGCTGATTGGACTCAAGGTTGGGCGCAAGCACTGGCTGAAATGTATGCCGCATCAACACAAGGGGCGACAATGTGCTATGCAGTCGTTACGACTGGCGAAGAGTGGCAGTTTGGTCAGTTTGACAGAGAAAATGTTTTGTTTATAAAACAGATGAATAAGATATCAGTTTTAGATGATAATGATGAACCCGGCAATCTACAGAAATTATTTGATACCTTAAACTGGCTATTTGATAAAGCTAGTCAGGTTGAAATTATTAGAAATAATTAGGCGAGCGTATTCAATTAATATCAACTTAACCCGCGACACTTTTTAAAGCTGTATCCTTATAAAACAACATGAACACCACCCACCCCCTAACCCATGATTTAAACCATTTCATCGACAATTTACGTTCAGCCGGTTATCACATTGGCACGACAGAATACATTGCGGCTCAAAATGTGACACTTGCCCTGATTGAACAAGGGGTGCCGGCTGAACTGGATGAATTGAGGCTGTTATTAGGACCTGTCTTATGTCGTTCTGCTACGGAACAGGCAGCCTTTCAGCAGCATTTTCAGGCGTGGATGAAGCACCTTGAATCTAAACCTGATATTGAAATGAGCCGTTCTGATGAAGTTACCGCTTCACAACCAACGTCATTGGAAAAAATCAAATCGTTAGTCGATACTTGGTTTCTTCCGACAACGGCTATTATTATCGTATTCATATTCATCGGGGGAATCGTTAGCTTGGATGCGGATTTGTTAGAGTTTATTCCCAAAACATTTAGCACCGATTTAGAAACCTCCTTTTCCACCGTGCCTTGGTATGCGTGGACGGCTTTATTATTATCATTATTGCTCCTCATTCCTTGGCAATCGTTATGGCGACGACAAGTACAGGGCTATTTAATCCGCGAAGCCGTCACCCAGCATCCCGAACTCACACGCTTACCGGTCAAAAGCGCAGATAAAGCGATTTTTCAGGCGCTTCGGCAGTCTGCCCAACAATTGCGGAAACATATTAATATCCCCACCCATCGACTCAATATCAAAGCGACGGTTAAAAAAACGATTCAAGCCGGTGGCTGGTTTATGCCCGTCAATGGCACTGTTAAACATTTACCCGAATATTTAGTTTTGATAGATAAGGTGTCTTTTAGGGATCATCAAACTACTTTAATTGATGTATTAATTAAGAAATTGCAAGACGAAGGGGTATTTATCGTCGCCTACTATTTTGATACGGACCCGCGCCGCTGCTATGCCCTGCAAGAAAAGGAATATGCGGTGTTCACATTACCAGAATTAGTCGCCCGTTATCCCGAACATTATTTA
>Ga0233403_10001362_pt1 | contig 11472 bp, 4 predicted proteins | sample Na_oxic_1_MG_FD_179866 | JGI IMG/M metagenome (GOLD analysis project Ga0233403, IMG submission 179866) | Seawater microbial communities from Saanich Inlet, British Columbia, Canada - Na_oxic_1_MG | ecosystem: Environmental > Aquatic > Marine > Inlet | place: Canada: British Columbia | collected...
GGTGGCAATGATTTAGAAATCATGCAGCTGTATGAAAAATCTCTGTTGTCAGCAAGAAACAGTGGCTTTACTCAAAACGAAGCGTTATGTAATGAATTGGCTGCCAAGTTTTATCTGGAACGGTGCCTAGAAACAAATGTCAGAAGTTACATGTTCCAAGCATATTATACCTATCAACGATGGGGTGCCTTGGCAAAAGTCAAGGATTTAGAAACTCGATATCCGCAATTTCTAGCCCCCAAAACGGCCCGTTCCATGCCAACAGATGCGACTATCTCAGCAACGCGAATGGCTTCTGGCTTGACCAAAGACGGTTCAGAATGGTTGGATTTGAACAGTATCATGAAGGCTGCTCAAACCTTATCTGGGGAAATCGTTTTGGATCGCTTGCTTAAAAAAATGATGCACATCGTCATTGAAAATGCCGGGGCCGAACAAGGTTTTTTATTACTTCCTCAACAAGAACAGTGGTTTATTGAAGCAGAAGGACATATTGCTAGGGAAGGCATTCAAGTCTTACAATCTATCACCATTGAGAATCAAGCCATTGCACAAACCATTATCCAATATGTGATCCGTACTCAAGAAAACGTGGTCTTAAACAACGCCAGTCAAGAAGGTCAATTTACTCGTGATGTTCACATTGTTTCACAACGTCCTCAATCCGTGCTATGTGTGCCGCTCATCAATCAAGGCAAATTGACGGGTATCTTGTATTTAGAAAACAATCTAACAATGGGGGCTTTTACTCCTGATCGTTTACAAGTCCTTCAAGTGATTTCTTCTCAATTAACGATTTCCATTGAAAACGCGCTGTTGTATCGAACATTAGAACAAAAAGTGGAAGAAAGAACCGCACAACTCGCTGAAGCGAATGAAGAAATTACGGCACTCAACGAACAACTCAAATCGGACAATCTTCGGATGAGTGCCGAATTAGATGTTTCGCGCCAACTCCAACAAATGCTATTGCCTGCTGAGAAGGAAATTGAGCAGATTGACGGTTTAGACATAGCTGGTTTTATGGAACCTGCGGATGAAGTCGGTGGCGACTACTACGATGTTCTCCAACACAACGGACGCATATTGTTTGGTATTGGTGATGTCACCGGACATGGTTTAGAAAGTGGTGCCTTAGCGATTATGGTACAATCATCAATCCGCACTTTGCTCGCCTTGAATGAAACCGATCCGGTTAAATTCTTTAGTGCGCTTAATCAAATGGTTTTTCACAACGTTCAGCGCATGAACGTGGGAAAAAGTTTGACCTTGGCTTTAGTCGATTACAAAGAGAATCAACTTTATTTAAGTGGGCAACATGAAGAAATGATTGTGGTGCGTTCTGGCGAATTAGAATTATAGCGTTTCCCGTTTGCAGTCCTCCCCCATCCCCTCCTTATGAAAGGAGCGAGGGGTGGTTGTCCTTCGCTAAAATCGACACAGTGGATTTAGGCTTTCCCATCGGTTTAGATGAAGATATTGCTGATTTTGTCAATCAAGTCACTGTGCCATTGAATGCCGGAGATGTGGTCGTGCTTTATACCGATGGCATTACCGAAGCTGAAAATATGGCTGGAAAAATGTATGAATTAGAACGCCTTTGTGAAATTATCCAACAAAACTGGCAAAAAACGGCCCAAGCAATCCAGCAAGCAGTGATTGATGATGTACGTCAATTTATTGGCGAACAAAAAGTGTTTGATGATATTACGTTGCTTGTGTTGAAGCAAAAATAATGCGAGTATTGACAAATGCTATTTCTTCAAGAAATAGTATTTGTGGTTTACCTTTTTTTGGAGAAATTTTTAATGTTAACTTTACCCAATTACCAAATCAGCACTCAAATTTACGAGAGTGCCAACTCCCTCGTTTATCGGGGGTTTAGAAAAAAGGATAATCAAGCGGTTATTCTCAAAGTCCTCAAAGAGGATTATCCCACGCCCGAAGAATTAACGCGCTACCGTCAGGAATATGACATCACGCACCTTTTAGCAGATGTGGATGGCGTTGTCAAGGCTTATGACCTCGAAAAATACCAAAATACGCTGGTGATGTGCCTAGAGGATTTTGGTGGTCAATCCCTTAAAATGTGGCTAGACGAGCAGCACACCTTTACGCTTGAGGAATTACTCACGTTTGCCATTCAAGCCACCGAGATTTTGGGACAAATTCACCAACAAAATATTATCCATAAGGATATTAATACCGCCAATTTAGTTTTAAATCCCAACACCGGTGTATTGAAAATTATTGATTTTGGAATTTCCACCCAATTATCAAAGCAACATTTGACGCTTAAAAACCCCGATGTGTTGGAAGGCACTTTGGCTTATCTCTCTCCGGAACAAACCGGGCGGATGAACCGTGCTTTAGACTATCGCACCGATTTTTATTCATTAGGGGTTACTTTTTACGAGTTATTCACTGGCAAAGTGCCTTTTGAATCAAAAGATGCGATGGAATTAGTCCATTGCCATATTGCTAAACAACCCACCACACCTCATCAAATCAATCCCGACTTGCCCCCGATAATTTCTAGTATAATTATGAAATTATTAGAAAAAACTGCAGAAGAACGCTATCAAAGTGCGTGGGGTATCAAAGCTGACTTAGAAAAATGTCAGGAAAACCTCGGAGGTTTGGAGTTTGAACTCGCCCAACAAGATATTTCCGAGCGTTTTCAAATACCGCAAAAACTCTATGGGCGTGAATCAGAACGAGAAGAATTACTGACCGCTTTTGAACGCGTCACAAAGGGAAACGTAGAAATAATGTTAGTGGCTGGTTATTCGGGCATTGGTAAATCAGTATTGGTCAAAGAAATTTATAAATCACTCAACGAAAAAAAGGGTTATTTCATCAGCGGCAAATTCGACCAATTCCAACGTAACATTCCCTATAGTGCTGTTGTCAATGCGTTTAAAGAATTAGTCCAACAACTATTGACCGAAAATGAAGAACAATTATCGGTTTGGAAAGAAAAATTGGGGGCCGCGTTGGGCCCAAACGGACAAGTGATTATTGATGTCCTTCCCGAAATCGAATGGATTATTGGTAAGCAACCAAAAGTTCCTCAACTCGGACCAACCGAGTCTCAAAATCGCTTTAACCTGGTATTTCAAAACTTCATGCGGGTATTTTGTCAGCCAGAACATCCCTTAGTCATGTTTTTGGATGATTTGCAATGGGTCGATTCAGCCACCTTGAAATTATTAGAATTAGTGGTGATTAATCAAGATAACACGGCCCTATTCTTGATTGGGGCCTATCGGGATAACGAAGTCTTACCGACTCATCCCTTAATGATGACTCTTGACAAACTCCGTGAAGAAAATATCACGATTAACCAAATCACCTTAAAGTCTTTGGCTTTTGAACAGATTAACCAATTGATTGCTGAGAGTTTGCACCAAAACCTGAAAGCAGTTGACGCATTGACAGATTTGGTCATGCGTAAAACCGGTGGGAATCCATTTTTTGTCAATCAATTTCTGCATGCTTTGTATGAAGAAGATTTGCTTAATTTTATTCCACCAACCCCTGAGAAAAAAGGCCATTGGCAATGGGATATTGACCAAATTAAAACGCTTAACATTACCGATAATGTAGTGGATTTGATGACTGGCAAATTGAAAAAATTGCCAGAATCCGCGCAACGGGTGTTACGTTTAGCCGCTTGTGTGGGCAATCAGTTTGACGTTGATACTTTAGCGGTCATTTATGAACAAGCAGCCACCAATATTTTTCATGATTTACAACCGATTTTGGCAGCAGGGCTAATTTTGCCTCTATCGAAACAAGAAATCATGGGAGATGACATCTGTCATGCCTCCTTAGCGATTCGTCAATTTCAATTTTTACATGATCGCGTTCAACAAGCTGCTTACGCTTTAATTGACATTGAGCAGAAACAAGCGGTCCATTTACAAATAGGCCGTTTGCTGTTGAAAAATACACCCACCGACGCAAAAGAAGAAAAAGTATTTGATATTGTCGGACATTTTAATCACAGTATTGAATTGCTTAATAATCAAGCCGAGCGACTTGAAATATCTCGACTGAATTTGATGGCCGGGCAAAAGGCGAAAATGGCAACGGCTTATGGGGCGGCGGTTAACTATTTCACAAAAGGACGGGAATGCTTAACCAAAAATAGTTGGAAAAGTGAATATGATTTAACGCTTGATATCTATGTAGAAACAATAGAAGCAGAATATTTAAATACCAATTATGAACAAGCTGAAATACTTTCCGAGATTGCCAAGCAAAAAACTCAAACGGTACTAGATAATGTCAAGGTGATACAGTTAAACATGCTGATGTATTTGGCTCAAAACAAAATGCTCGCGGCGGTAGAAACTGGACGGGAAGTTCTTCAAATGTTAGGGATATCTCTGTTGGAGGCAGCGCCTCAAAACATCGTGATTGAAAATCTCTATCATTTACCAAAAATGACCGATCAGGATAAATTGGCGGCCATGCGAATTTTAATGAATTTGTTTGTGCCGACTTTTGTTGCCAAACCAGAGCAGTTGCCGAAAGTAGCATTTACAATGGTTAATCTCTGTATTAAACATGGCAATTCTCCCTTTGCTGCCTTCGCTTATGATTTATACGGCTTAATTTTATGTGTATTCTTCGAGTCTGACGAAATCGAAAAAGGTTTTCAATTTGGTAAGTTGGCATTAACAGTGTTAGAACAATTTGATGCTAAAGAAATAAAATGTCGAGTAGGCAACTTATTTTATGGTCTTATCATGCACTGGAAAGAGCATGGTCGCAAAACCTTAGTGCCTTTCCGCGAAGATATTCAAGTGGGGCTAGAAACGGGTGATGTCGAATTTGCTTGTTTAAGCATCCTCACTTATTGCGAAAACTTATGTTTGCTGGGAGAACGTCTGGAAACAGTTAATCTTGAACAAACCCAATATATTGCTTTGCTCCAAACCCTAAAAAAAACATTTCCTCTGTTTGATACAACGATGTGGGGACAATTTGTCTTAAATTTAACTGGCAAAGCGGTAGATAAGTGCCGTTTGATAGGCGAGTTTTTTAATGAAGTAGAAATGTTGCCAATCGCCCAACAGGCTAATAATCTGCATTCGCTATTTCGTACTTATCTCGCAAAAACCATTCTGAGTTATTTGTTTAAAAATATTCAAGATGCTATTGCTCATACCAGCTTGGCGGATGAATATGTCGCTTCAGCAGCCGGGTTGATACCTTATGGTCAACATTATTTTTACTCTTCTCTGGCTTTTTTGGCTCATTATCAAAATGTTTATAGCGACAAGCAAACAGCATATTTAGACAAAGTCATTTTCAACCAACAGAAAATGAAACGGTGGACAAAACACGCCCCAAAAAATTATCAGCATAAATATGATTTGGTGGAAGCAGAAAAAGCCAGAGTGTTAGGACAAGAATGGCAAGCTGCAAAGTTGTACGACAAAGCCATTGCTGGTGCTAAAGAAAATCAATATATCCATGAAGAAGCTTTGGCTTGCGAATTAGCTGCTGAATTCTATTTAGTGCAAGGTATGGAAAAAATTGCCCGAACCTACCTGAAAGAAGCTCATTATTGCTATCAACAATGGGGAGCAGGAGCAAAAGTCAAGGATTTAGAAACTCGATATCCGCAATTGATGGCCAAAAAAACGGATCGTCAAATGCCAACAGATGCCATGATTTTAGGAACGCGAATGGCTTCAACCACGTCCACGCAAGGTTCTTCCAATTGGTTAGACTTAAACAGCGTGATGAAAGCTTCGCAAACCCTATCTGGGGAAATTGTGTTAAGCCAACTGCTGACTAAAATGATGCAGATTGTGATTGAAAATGCCGGGGCGGAAAAGGGTTTTTTGCTTTTGCCTAAGCAAGACAGTTGGTTTATCGAAGCCGAAGGTCGTATAGATAGCAATGCAGTCGCAGTTTTGCAATCTCTCGAACTCGAAAAAAGTGAACAATTATCGGCAAACATCATTAATTATGTGGCTCGTACCCAAGAAAATGTCGTTTTGCATGATGCAACTCAAGATGGCAATTTTACTCGTGATCCATATATTGTTGAACAGCGTCCGAAATCTCTCTTATGTGTGCCACTACTCAATCAAGGGCAGTTAACCGGTATTTTATATTTAGAAAATAACTTGACGACCGGCGCGTTTACCCAAGAACGGTTAGAGGTGTTAAACCTCTTATCCTCGCAAATTGCGATTTCGATTGAAAACTCTTTGTTGTATAACAATTTAGAACAAAAGGTGGCAGAACGAACTCAAGAATTGGAACAAGAAATCGTGGTGAGAAAAAGTGCCGAGGAAGCTGCTCAAGTAGCGAATCAAGCCAAAAGCACTTTTCTAGCCAACATGAGCCATGAACTTCGTTCGCCACTTAACGCGATTCTGGGTTTTGCCCAAATTATGACTCGCAGCCGACAATTGGATAAAGAAAATCAAGAGAATGTCGGTATCATCAGCCGCAGTGGCGAACATCTTCTCAGTTTGATTAATCAAGTGCTTGATTTATCCAAGATTGAAGCGGGTCGTACCACGCTTAACGAGAACCATTTTGACTTTTATCGTCTGCTAGATGATTTAGAAGATATGTTTCACCTCAAAGCGGATGACAAACGCTTGCAATTGTTGTTTGAACGTGAACCGGCGGTGCCCCAATATCTTTACACCGATGAAGTCAAAGTGCGTCAAGTGCTGATTAATTTGCTCAATAATGCCTTGAAATTCACCGTTGAAGGCGGAATTACCGTTCACATCAACTTAAAAACCATTGAAACGGATTTAAAACAGCAACAAGCCGTCATTGAATTTGCCGTTGAAGATACTGGGCCCGGTATTGCCCCCGATGAATTAGATGAACTGTTTACGGCCTTTGTGCAAACCGCAACCGGTAAGCAATCTCAGGAAGGCACTGGCTTAGGTTTACCCATTAGCCGCAAATTTGTCCAATTGATGGGTGGCGATATCGTGGTCACCAGTGAAGTGGCCCAAGGAACCACGTTCCAATTTCAGATTCACTGTCAATTATCTGAAGCCACCAATATTCAAAAGCCGGCCCTTGGAAAACAAGTCATTGCTTTAGTGCCCAATCAACCGCGCTATCGGATTTTAATTGTCGATGACAAATGGCCCAGTCGCCAACTTCTCATTAAGTTGCTTAATCCACTGGGTTTTGAACTGAGAGAAGCCGTAAATGGTCAAGAAGCAGTTGAAGTATGGAATGAATGGCAACCGCATTTAATTTGGATGGATATACGAATGCCAGTAATGAATGGCTATGAAGCCACTCAGAAAATTCGGGAACATACCAAGGGCCAAGCCACTGCTATCGTTGCCCTAACCGCTAGTGTGTTAGAAGAAGAACGGGCGGTGATACTAGATGCTGGTTGTGACGACTTTTTACGCAAGCCGTTTAAAGAAGCGGATATTTTTGACCTGATGCACAAACATATCGGAGTCAACTATGTGTATGAAGACAGTAGTGAAGTCACCGAATCTGAAGACGATCAAGAAACCAAACTGGAAAACCTCAAATCTGAAATCATGCAATTACCCGGTGATTTGTTGACTCAACTGCAAGAAACGGTAGAAACCGCAGATGTAGAAGCCATACTACCTCTCATTGAGATGATTGGCGAACAAAATAAACCGCTGGCTAACGCTTTAACCAAATTGGTTAAGGGTTTCCGTTTTGATATACTGCAAGACGTTTTTGAGGATTGATAAGGTTATTGTAGGGGCGAACCGGCGTGTTCGCCCTAAATGTGAAGTATATCTCATTGCAGAACATTAAAAAAATGCCAAAAGATAACATTTTAATTGTCGATGATTTACCAGCCAATTTACAGTTTTTAAATTCAATCTTGGTTGAACGAGGTTATCAAGTACGTCCGGCTATCAATGGACAAGTCGCGTTAAAAATTGCCAAAAAAAGCTTACCCAACTTAATTTTGCTTGACATTCAAATGCCTGGTCTCAATGGCTATGAAGTTTGTGAACAATTAAAAGCTAATGATAAAACGTGTGACATTCCGGTGATTTTTATCAGTGCGTTGAGTGAAGTATTTGATAAGGTAAAGGCTTTTTCTGTGGGTGGCGTAGATTACATCACCAAACCATTTCAAGCCGAGGAAGTCTTAGCTCGGGTGGAAACGCATTTGAAATTGTGCCATTTACAACGCCAATTGGCGGCGCAAAATGAACTGCTGAAAGAAGAAAATGTGCGGATGAAAGCAGAATTAGATGTCGCACGTCGCTTGCAACAAATGCTACTTCCAACTGAACAAGAACTTCAGCAAATTGACGGCTTAGATATTGCCGGTTTTATGGAACCTGCCGATGAAGTCGGTGGCGACTACTACGATGTTCTCCAACACAACGGACGGATATTGTTTGGTATTGGTGATGTCACCGGACATGGTTTAGAAAGTGGTGCCTTAGCGATTATGGTACAATCATCAATCCGCACTTTGCTCGCTTTGAATGAAACCGATCCGGTTAAATTCTTTAGTGCGCTTAATCAAATGGTTTTCCACAACGTTCAGCGCATGAATGTGGAAAAAAGTTTGACATTAGTTTTAGTCTATTATCAACAAAACCAACTTTATTTAAGTGGACAACATGAAGAAATAATTGTGGTGCGTTCTGGCGAATTAGAATTAATCGACACCATAGATTTAGGCTTTCCGATTGGCTTAGATGAAAACATTGCAGAATTTGTGAATCAAATCACTGTGCCATTAAATGCCGGTGACGTGGTCGTACTTTATACCGACGGCATTACTGAAGCTGAAAATTTAGAAGGCAAAATGTATGAATTAGAAAGGCTTTGTGAAATCATTCAGCAAAACTGGCAAAAAACTGCCCAAGAAATCCAACAAGCAGTGATTGACGATGTACGTCAATTTATTGGTAAACAAAAGGTGTTTGATGATATTACGTTGTTGGTATTAAAACAAAAATAAATTAATTCACTGATGTTAGGCACAAATCTCAAAATAAATTTTGGACTTCTAAAATCCTAGGTTAGAATACAAGCAAAGCGAGATCAAATTTATTTTGGCAAAAACACATTTTTAAAACTTGGTATATTCTTTTGGCAAAATCGCTTTAAGCAAAAAAAAGATTTGTCCACCTAGCAAAATATTATATTATGAATGTTTCAATACTTAACTTATGTTACGCACAATGCTTCCAAAAAGTTTGATTCTTGATTTCAAGAAAAATCTTTCCTAATTGAGGCTATTTTTAGAACCACGATCTCTCCCTCCCCCTAACCCCCTCCCGCTGGGCGGGGGGACCGCCCGGTGGAGATTTCCAATTCATGAGAAATTAAAAATCATATATTATATAATAATTTATAATCTTTGCTATGTAGCCGAAAAATGCCAATGAGCGGTCCCCCCGCCCAGCGGGAGGGGGTTAGGGGGAGGGAGAGATCGTGGTTCTAAAAAATACCTCAAGAAGAAGAATGCGTAACATGAATACTTAATAAAAAAGAGGACTTAATATGCCAGATAGTCAAATTGAAAACCGACTCAAAAAATTAGAGGAACACCTTAAGGCAGAAGAAGGTGATGGTAATGATATTCTTTATGATGTCGTTCAAAGTTTTCGTCAACTGGACAAAATTGCTTACAAGCTAGGCTTTTTGTCACCAGATCAGTCTTATGCCACCCGTCTTTCTTGGTGGCCCATGATTTCCGTGTTGGGCCTGTATTCAGCTGGGAAATCGACTTTCATTAATCATTATCTTGGGCACGATTTACAAAGAACCGGTACTCAGGCAGTTGATGACAAATTCACCGTGGTTTGTTTTAGCGGTGATGAAGGCATTAACACGCTCCCCGGTATCGCGCTTGACGCTGATCCACGCTTTCCCTTCTATCAAGTCAGCCACGATATCGCGCAAATTGCCGAAAATCGGGGTCAAAAAGTGGATACCTATTTACAACTCAAAACCTGTCCGAGTGAAAAACTGTGTGGCAAAATCCTCATTGACTCGCCGGGATTCGATGCTGACAGTCAACGCAGTTCCACTTTGCGTATTACCCAATATATCACTGATTTATCAGATTTAGTGCTAGTCTTTTTTGATGCTCGCCATCCAGAACCAGGGGCTATGCGTGATACGTTGGAACATTTGGTCACAGAAACCGTTGATCGTCCAGATTCTAACAAATTCTTATACATCCTCAACCAAATGGATGTGACAGCGAAGGAGGATAATCAAGAAGAAGTGGTTGCCGCTTGGCAACGCTCTTTGGCACAAGCTGGCTTAACTGCTGGACGCTTCTATCGCATTTATAATCAAAAAATGTGTACACCATTGCCTGAAAAAATCAAGGAACGCTTAGAAAGAAAATGCCAAGCTGATCTCAAAGACATTGAGGTGCGTATGGAACAAGTGGGTCGGGAACGTGCTTATCGCGTGATTGGCATGTTAGAACAGACCACGAAGGAGATTGAACATAAAATTGTGCCCCAACTGACAGACTTGCTTCAACGCTGGAAAAAGGGCGTATTTTGGTCTGAAGTCACTTTATTGGCTTTTTTAGTGATTTTGGTTGGCTCATGGATCGGCATGACCGGCATGGATGTTAGTGGACTGGTCAACTGGCAAAATCCAATCCTGCTTGGGCTGGTCATCACGATACTCCTGTTTGTTGGTAGCTTTTTACATCTGAAAGTTTGTAAAAAAACGGCTAACAAAATCCTTGAACAACTCAAGCATGAAATCAAGGATGAATACACTCGTGAAGGTTTAATGCGGGCGTTTGGTAAAAATACCAACACCTTTCGTTCCCTGTTTATTGGGTTTATAAGCGAACCCATTGGCTGGAGCAACAAAACCCAACAGCGTCTTCACAACATTTTGACCAATGTCAATAACTACGTGCAACGACTCAATGACCGCTTTACCAACCCTTCTGGCAAAAAACAACCGCCAGTAACGATAGCGACAGAAGAAACACCGACTACCACTGCTTAATTCAAAAATCAAAGCTTTGCTTTGAATTCCAAAACACCAGACTGGAGTCCAAAGCGAAGCTTTGGTTTTTTTGGAGTCCAAAGCATTAGCTTTGGATTATCTATGGAAATAAAAAATGAAAATAGAGTCCATCCGACTTAAAAATTTCAAAGCGTTCAAAGCAGCTCAAATGAGCGAACTGCCCCAATTATGTGTAATAGTTGGTGCGAATGGTGCTGGCAAATCGACATTGTTTGATCTATTTGGTTTCCTCAAAGACGCTTTAACTGATAATATTTATAAAGCATTAAGCAAGCGCGGCGGATTTCGTGAGGTCAGAAGCCGTAATTCTGAGGGCGGGCCAATTGAAATTGAAATCAAATTTCGTCAAACGGCCTCTGAGCCATTAATCACTTATTTTCTTTCTATTGCTGAGCAAAATGGAGCCCCCATTATTGAGCGAGAAATTTTAAAATACCGACGGGGACG
>Ga0233403_10001363_pt1 | contig 11471 bp, 7 predicted proteins | sample Na_oxic_1_MG_FD_179866 | JGI IMG/M metagenome (GOLD analysis project Ga0233403, IMG submission 179866) | Seawater microbial communities from Saanich Inlet, British Columbia, Canada - Na_oxic_1_MG | ecosystem: Environmental > Aquatic > Marine > Inlet | place: Canada: British Columbia | collected...
TCACCATGTATTTTGAAAAGCTGAAATCGAAGAAGTCCCATTATAAGGGGCTTTCGGAGAAAAAGAGTCTTGAAAATGTCTCAAAAATGGCTCCAACTGTCTAATAGGGGATCCAACAAGGGATTCAGCCGCCCGATGGTGGTGACACAGCATGTTGATGTCGGGATCGAAGCTGTTGGGATCGTCAATCCAGCGGCAGCGATTGTTACAGCGCTGCCCGTTTTGCTTCAAGGCTTTGCACGGCTGATCGGCCATCAGCCACGCCTGGTGGATGGCATAGATGTCGAATGAGGTTGTCACCTGAAGAACGCCATAATCTTTTTTGACCGATTGATTGAGATACGACCCATCCGTCAAAATTTCCTTCAGGCGTGAGGTATATGTTTCCCAGCGGTTCATAGTTTTTGGGGTGGCCGAATACTCAAATATGCGAATATATAAAAATATAAGTATCCACCTATTCGCGTATTGACATATTTACTGTTTCAAAAAGGGATCGCCTTCCGCGTCGAGTTTCGTTTGATACGCCCGCAGCGCTTCCTCGACAATGTGCGATTTCTCGGCTTTGTCGTCAACGGCCAGACGCTCGCGCCAGATTGTATCACGCCACTTGACCAAATCTTCCGGTAATTGCACCATCACGCTTTTACGTTTTTGAGGAGTCGGCGCTGATGCCTCTGCCGGCTGCTGTCCGATGTTGCCGGTATAGGCTTTGATGCCCTGTCCTGTTGTACGTTCTTGTTCACGATCTGCGATTGATACTCGTTTTTTTGCCATAGGTGTGCGCTATCCACATATCCGGCTATTTATATACGCGCCTATGAGCATAGGCGAAAATACAAGTAGTCGAATATGCAAATATATACATATTTACATATTCATATACTTGATAAAGGCTATTTCAGAAACGGTGTCAACTCTTCGGCCAATTGACAATAGGCTATTGCCACATCCGACTTTGCATCGAAGGCGACAACCGGCTTGCCGCTAATGGTGGCATCAGCCGCGCTGACCATGTTTTTGATTTTTGTTGTGAGAACATGGTCGCCTTCCTGTTTGACAACCTGCTCTGAGACTTCATTCGAATGCCGGGTGCGACTGTCGAACATGGTGCGAAGAATGCGGACATCAACCGAAGGATTGACCTTTTCACGAATTTCGGCGATAATCGGGTGCAGCAGCTCCAGGGCGCGAAGCGTCAGGTAGCTGCATTGCAGGGGAATCAAAATGAGATGCGCGGCCGTCAACGCATTGGTCATTAACGCGCCAAAGGTCGGCGGATTATCGATCAGGACCACATCGTACTTGTTCTGGACGGATTGGATGGCATTGATCAAGATGCGTTCCCAGCCCAACATCATGCCGCCGCTTTTGCCGCGACTCAAATACGCTTCCGTGCCACAGAGATCAATATTGGTGGGAGCCAGATCGAGATTGGGAATTTCTGTCGAGACAATAATGTCGGAGAGTGATTTTTCCTCTAAAAAGAGATGATAGGTCGTGGCTTCAAATTGCAACGGATCGACCCCCATTGAGATCGTTAATGCGCCCTGGGGATCGATATCGATGACCAATACCCGTTTGCCCTGTTGAGCAAACGCGCATCCTAAATTCGCAGTCGTGGTCGTTTTGCCTACCCCGCCTTTCTGCATCGAGACTGATATTACGGTTGTTGCCATTGTGCGTGTATATCGGAATACGCGGCTCAATGCCCATCAAGCAAGAAATACACACATAGCCGCCTACACAAATATGTAAACTTACACGTATTCAAAAATGTAAATATTTACGTAGTCAAATATACACATACACGAATATTTGCCAGAAGTCAAGAATTTTGTTCAAGAAATATTCACATAGGCATATATTTACGTATTTACATAGACGGATATGTCATAATGGTCAATGTGCTTATTGGAGAGTGTGCTTGAGGGGTGTGTGGCTGCTTCAGGACTTGGCCGGCACTATCTCAAAATAGTCGGTGGATTTACGGAAATCGACGTCAAACATGTCGAAGAAATTGGTCTGGCCGAGAATGAGGCGGACCTCTGCGCTGGTTTTTTGCGACCATCCGAACGTCAGCCGCACCGGACGAAAATCCGCCACCTTTACGAAGAGAATGACGCCCAGGGCCGGGCCATCGAATACCGTGCCGATAAAGGGCGTGTCCGGGTGCTTCGGGTTCCAGATAAAGCCCAATTGTTCGCCGAAGTCGTAGGGCAGCACATTGACCGTCGAGCCGGAATCGACCAGCGCCGACGCTGTGAAGCGCAGGTCGATCCGCTCGAAATTATCGGTACGCAAGATGGTAATGGGCACAAAGGGCAGCATGCCGGGAATGCCGGCAAACCCTTGCGAGGTTGTATAGGAAAAACGAGCCATTGCATCAGTAGGAGGGAGGATTATTGAGGTATCAACTCGACAACAGGTTCATCGGAATAGGTGAGCTTTTCCGGGTCCAGATACTTCGGCCCCGGCAGGGTGTCCATCCAGGCTTTCAGATTGGCGGCCGCCTCATAGGCATCATAGGCGCTCCTGAACGTCTGGATTTCATACCCCTCCGGCGCTTCCGTCAATGTCAGCCCGTCGTCGTCAGACGGTTGCGCTGCGCCGTTGTCCGGGCTTTGCTGAAAGAGCTTCTGTTGCAGGAATTGGAAGAGCTTTAACTGGTCCTGCCGCGAGAGGCTTTGAGCCTGTTGTTCGATATTGTCGAGTAACAGCATAATGATGGTTGCCCGTAATCGGGTTAATGAGACGATGTTCTCAATATGATCCACGATAGGCGGTCTGGGAAAAAATGTCAAGTTCTTCCGGAAAAACAGAATCGTCTGCATATCGCCGTTTTTTGCCCACACGACACGTTGTAGAATTTTTACGTCAAATTTTCGCCTTCTGTGTCTCCACAATTTTTCTCACAAAAACTTTACGCCCGCTATGCTGCAAATAGATCCCCGCCCTCGTCCGCACCTTGCCTGTTTTGGGGATTTGTATATTCGCCTTTTATTTATAAAAAATCTTTCACAAGACTTCTTAACAACATTTATGCTTGACATCAGATTGAGTCTATGGCTATATTAGAAGCATGAAACAGCCCATGAATAAAGGGTATCAGTCAAGAACCCCGTAACGACGGGCGGCTTCAAAAACATTTCGCCTTTTCAGCCTATAACATAGACCACCGATTGGGGGAATGTCTGCGACATTCGCCAGGATCAGACTGGTTCACGCTGATTTTTCAATGCTTTTTGACCGGGAACAGAGGAGCCTGCAGGGAAGGCGAGAGCACCTCAGATCAGCTTACACATACTCGCTTCAGGCAGGCTCGTTCCCGGGAGAGCAACAACCGCGAATATCACGAATAAAAATAATGAGCCGCGAAGAACGCGAAGGAAAATACAAACAATGAAGAGTTCTTCTTCGCGTGTCTTCGCGTTCCTTCGCGGCTAAAACATTCGTCACATCATCGCAAAGGAGGGGATTGACCATGCACAGTCACACTATCCGCATTTATACGGCTGATGCGGCCTTGCAGGCCGAAGACGCCGTGTTGGCGGCCGGCGCATCAACGCAGCCGACGATTGACGGCGCGGTCAATGAGACCGGGAATGCCATTAACGAGCATTCCTTAGCCCATTTCTGCGCCTTTGTGGATTTCTATACCCGCAAGGCCGCCGACCCCATGAGCACGTCCTTAGCGTGTGAGAAGCAGGCCGAAATGGTGGAGCTGACGGACCAGGATGTCACGCCCGAAAATATGCGTATGCTGATGGATACGCTGTTAGAGACAATTGACCATTTGGAAAAGAAGTGGCTGGACGAGCAACTGAAGCATGAGGACCGTCAGCGCCAACACCGCGAGGACGTGGCCGGACTCTATGCTAAACTGCGTGCACTGGAAACAGTGCATAGGCAACCGGCATCCCGCAAGCCCTGGTATCATTCTGTACAGGGCCTCTTTGGAGCGGTCAACGCCTCGGACGGCCAACCCGCAAAGCGCCGCCGCAAAGTGTCGAAACGCCGCCCGGCTCACGTAACAGCCTGAGAAGCTCAGGTGGGGCCTGAGAAGCTCAGGTGGGGCCTGAGAAGCTCAGGTGGGGCCTGAGAAGCTCAGGTGGGGCCTGAAAAGATATTAGCCGCTAAGAACGCCAAGGAACGCTAAGAAAAGCTCTGGAAAGAAAAGAACTTCGCGTGTCTTCGCGTCCTTCTCGGCTTAAAAATCATGCCACGCACAAAAACTCGTCAACGGAAATCGTCACCCAAACCCCGGACCCGCGTGCCGTTCTCCGATGCGGAACGGGTGCGGCGGCATCTGTTGTCGGAGTCGGTGCAGGTGCTGCCGGTTAAGGACATCCGCACGATGCTGCGCATTTTGAACGATGTGTATCCCGTAGGACGGTCGCGCTCAACAACGTCGGTAGTCGCGTCCCCCTCTTCGCGTTGGCAGCCGTTTTTGTGGGGCGTGGGCATTGGATTGGTGCTGTTGGTATTAGCGCTGGCCATGTAAACGAATATTTGAGCCTATAACCCCGTCATCGACACTCCTGTTTCAGCAAGTTTGGCTGACATGCCATCTCAGCTTCTCGGACAAATCTTTTCGCAGAGCACGCCGTTTATGCTGCAAGACCGCGACCCTACTGTAAGAATCGCGTCGTGTTGGGCCGTGCCTCCGCCCGTCCCGGACACGCCGCCATGCCTTGCCTGGGACCGGCACCTACCAAATCAACGAATATTACCGCCCCAAAATGCACTGCGCCTGAAGCCGAGCAGACAGCATGGAATGACCACCGTGCCTGACACATCCCGCGAAGCGAAAAGAATAGTGGCGAGGTTGAACTGTACACATGAATACGTGTATACAATTCCTTATCTATAGGGATACAGCGGGCACAAAAAAAGCGCAGTCCGTAGACTGCGCCCACAGTTCTCACATGTTGAGAGCATTACCGCGCCCACTCCAATCCCCAAAGCGTACGGCAGACTGACGCCCGGCCCGTACCGATACTTGTTGTGTGGGCGTCAATCAGGAGACGCGAGCTTCGTGCCTGTCCGTCTGGACGTCAAGTTTTCTTTTGGGCACAAAAAAAGCGGGCGCGACTCGTCATGAGTCGCGCCCGCTGTGCGTGTCAGCATCCCTTCCAGGAATTCTGACCGGTTCTGACTAACGTGAGAGATGTAAAGTGTATGGGGTCGGATTTACGCCGAAGTGAACCACTTGCAACCTCGCGAGCGAGATGCAAATCTGGCAGGGATAGCACACGCGGCCCTGCGAACCGTACACGGCGTGTGCGCGGAGTGGTACGAGATGGCACAACGAAAAGCAAACAGGCAACACACGCGGCACTGTGAACCATACAAGACGTGTGCGCGGAGAATTGTCAGTGTCGCCGGCATAGTATAGTCTGTCAAGTTTTGAGGAGTTATCGAGTACAGTAGACACAAAAATAGCCGCCTATTTGCGTTTAACCCCTTCCAGGGATTGGAGTTCATTCTGACAGTTCAGATTCCCGATGGCCAATTGGAGAAGTTCAAGTTTCAACCCCTTCCAGGGATTGGTAGCTATTCTGACTCCAGTTCAAACGTCGCCACATCAATTCCGAGGATATTACATACCATCTCGATGGCTTTCTTCTCCTCAATTCCAATGCCATCATCGCTGGCAGCAATGGCACATCCGACCCAAATAAGATCTTCTTTGTTCGGGTTTCCCTTTGCTCCTTCAATGATCTTCATCGAATCCTGACGTCCGACATTCACGTCAAAGGAGAAAGGTTTACAGACTTCGGCGAAGATCTCGCTGGCCCGCTCGGCCTTTACGCCCGGAAAGTCGGTTGCTTCGAGGTACTGCTCAATCTTTTTGCGTTCCGGATCGCTTAGATCCCCATCGGCATAAGCGACGGCCGCACATACAGCCAACACTTGGCGGACCGAATCCTCATTTGCTCCGAGTTTCTGTTTAATATCCGAAGCTGCTCCCTTTGCCGCCTCTACACCTTCTCCGGCCTTCGTTGCTAACGTATCTTTAACACTTTTCAACTTGTCGAGAAAACTCATGAGAAACTTCTCCTTTAGATTTTTCTTGAACGCGGAATGTATTCACCTTCTTTAACTTCTACAGAATACGTTCTATGAACTTTCGTCACGTCAAGATATAATGCTCCCTTAATGTAGAGCTTTTTATCAATTTCATACTGTTCATTGTCACAATCAAAGACAGTTTCAATCCCTTCCAGGGATTCTTACCGGTTCTGACCACTGTATAATAAAATAGGGTACTGAGTGCACTTTCGTTTCAATCCCTTCCAGGGATTCTTACCGGTTCTGACGCGGCCAAATGGGATGGATCAACGGGACCTGACTAGTTTCAATCCCTTCCAGGGATTCTTACCGGTTCTGACACCCCGCAATTTGTAGGGGAGCATGGAAGTTACTCAGTGGTTTCAATCCCTTCCAGGGATTCTTACCGGTTCTGACTCATCTGGCTGCACGTCCCAGCGTGGACGAGCTTGGATGTTTCAATCCCTTCCAGGGATTCTTACCGGTTCTGACGGCCCTCAAAGTGTATCGCACGTACAGTTGATAGAATGTTTCAATCCCTTCCAGGGATTCTTACCGGTTCTGACCTTCATGTGGAACCAGATGCACTTAACCCTCTGAAAGGTTTCAATCCCTTCCAGGGATTCTTACCGGTTCTGACATTTATCATAAGGAGTAATACTTATGGAAGGCTTACAGTTTCAATCCCTTCCAGGGATTCTTACCGGTTCTGACGACAGACTGCGAATATTTGTTTGACGCAGACGAAGTTTCAATCCCTTCCAGGGATTCTTACCGGTTCTGACTTTTTCTCACGGTCACCGAGGGCAGGATGAGAATAACGAGTTTCAATCCCTTCCAGGGATTCTTACCGGTTCTGACTCGCCGAACTATTGGGATGGTCATGGCGTAGGGAATAAGTTTCAATCCCTTCCAGGGATTCTGACCGGTTCTGACGCTCATATCCGAACCATCCAAATGGAGTTCCCGTCGAAGTTTCAATCCCTTCCAGGGATTCTTACCGGTTCTGACGATCCTTCCTACCTGAAATATGTTGCTATCCCAAGAGAGTTTCAATCCCTTCCAGGGATTCTTACCGGTTCTGACGGCCAGAGGATGTTCAATGTTTATGTAAAAAGCCACACGTTTCAATCCCTTCCAGGGATTCTTACCGGTTCTGACGCGCATTGAAAGACCGGCAAATGATTATCGCGGCAAAGTTTCAATCCCTTCCAGGGATTCTTCCCGGTTCTGACGTAAGGCCAAGGCACTTGAAAACATCAAGACATACGTTGTTTCAATCCCTTCCAGGGATTCTTACCGGTTCTGACGTCGGACTTCCGAGAGAATACAGGACCATACTTTGTGTTTCAATCCCTTCCAGGGATTCTTACCGGTTCTGACTTCAAGCCGATGGGACAACTCAGCCTCTTTTTCTGTCGTTTCAACCCCTTCCAGGGATTCTTGCCGGTTCTGACAAGCAGATTAAAGAAGACAAACCGGGGCAATGGGAGATGTTTCAATCCCTTCCAGGGATTCTTACCGGTTCTGACGATTGCATGAAGTATGCAGGCGGCGTGAAGCAATGGCAGTTTCAATCCCTTCCAGGGATTCTTACCGGTTCTGACTTATATGAATCCGGACAACAGCGTGACATTGAACCATGTGTTTCAATCCCTTCCAGGGATTCTTACCGGTTCTGACATTTTGACAACGGACCTCTTCAATTTGCCACCAGTTGCTGCGTTTCAATCCCTTCCAGGGATTCTTACCCGTTCTGACTACAGTAGCGTCAACAGTATCGTTCGACGAAAGATTGTTTCAATCCCTTCCAGGGAATCTTACCCGTTCTGACATAACTATGTGGGTTGTAGCGTTGTGGCAATTCATATGTTTCAATCCCTTCCAGGGAATCTTACCCGTTCTGACCCGCGAGAAAAGCACTATCACACAGTTTTGAGCAATCTCCAGTTTCAATCCCTTCCAGGGAATCTTACCCGTTCTGACTATTCCGCGAAGTCACGCCCGGTATTCATTACCAGCGGTTTCAATCCCTTCCAGGGAATCTTACCCGTTCTGACCTTCAACAAGAATGCATAATACGCCGGAAAAGGCTAAGTTTCAATCCCTTCCAGGGAATCTTACCCGTTCTGACGATCAAAAGTTCGAATATGCAATGCAATATTATGAGTTTCAATCCCTTCCAGGGAATCTTACCCGTTCTGACTTACAAAGGTAAAGTGAACCCTGGCATGTACTTGTGTTTCAATCCCTTCCAGGGACTCTTACCGGTTCTGACGTTCTGGTATGAGCACGGTGACAAGTGGCTGCAAAAGTTTCAATCCCTTCCAGGGACTCTTACCGGTTCTGACAATCCTGAGATGTTTACGGATGCTCTTGAGCAGGCAAAGTTTCAATCCCTTCCAGGGATTCTTACCGGTTCTGACGGACGAAATACAATACATTACTAACACCTTCATGGAGGAGTTTCAATCCCTTCCAGGGATTCTTACCGGTTCTGACCAACATAATAAAGCGGAAAGAAAGACACTGGGAGGTGGTTTCAATCCCTTCCAGGGATTCTTACCGGTTCTGACGGAAGGAACTGGACCAGGTCAAGATGTGAACAATGTCGTTTCAATCCCTTCCAGGGATGCTTACCGGTTCTGACATGGGTCTGCACATGATGATCGTCGGTGACTCCTATCAGTTTCAATCCCTTCCAGGGATTCTTACCGGTTCTGACGACCCTGAAGATGCCAGCAAAGTCCAGATCATTAATCCGTTTCAATCCCTTCCAGGGGAGGATAAACGGAAACATCGTCGCCCTATTTCAGGGGATTCTGAGAGGGCAAAATCTAGGTTTAAAACCCTGTTCTGCCTTTTTTGAAAATTCATTTCCTGCTATCAGGCGATTGTGAAAAAAGTTTTCCGCAAATCCTCAGGGATTCTTACCGGTTCTGACAAATGCAAAAGCAGCTTTCATTCTAGCAGCAATCCAAGGGTTTCAATCCCTTCCAGGGATTCTGACCGGTTCTGACGGAATTTTATCGGCTGAGACCGATTTGCGGATTACGCCGTTTCAATCCCTTCCAGGGATTCTTACCGGTTCTGACCCGCCACAGAGTAACCCCGACACCACGACCACAGAGTTTCAATCCCTTCCAGGGATTCTTACCGGTTCTGACGTTTCAGAGTCATCATGATGATTTGCATAACTTATGGTTTCAATCCCTTCCAGGGATTCTGACCGGTTCTGACGAAACAATCGTATCTCGCTAGGGATGGACCACGCGGTTTCAATCCCTTCCAGGGATTCTTACCAGTTCTGACCTATGAATATGTCCTATTGTATGTTTCGCAACACAAAGTTTCAATCCCTTCCAGGGATTCTTACCGGTTCTGACACGTTTCAGGTGGTTTCGAAAAAAACGACAAGACGAAGTTTCAATCCCTTCCAGGAGGGTAAGACAGGGTTACGTTTTTTCGTAACCAAGTCGTGTTCAGGTTACGACATGGTTACGATTTGTCAAGGACATTTCGTAACCGGGTTACGCTTTTGGGAGCGATTTCGTAACCCCATTCCGACCCGGCTCCGAAAAAACGTAACCAGGTCGGAATGGGGTTACGTTTTTTCCGAGACGGCAAATGCCCTGTTATGACGGCAATCTCAGGATAGCCCGTTCACGACAGGCCGCCTGAGTCACAATCCCTTGCGCCGCATGGCCGCCTGAGTCACAATCCCTTGCCGTCTCAGCCTCCTCAGTCACAATCCCCAGGTGCTCTCCGCTGCGGCCCCCACTCAGATCCAGGGCGCCAGTTACAATCCCTTGTACGCCGCTTGCCGAAAAACCCCCAAAAACGGCCCCTATTTCGAAAATCCGTGACAAGGGATTGAAACTCTGGGACACTGGCCCTGGAACAACGTGACAGCAGGCAGAAAGGAGGTTTTCGTATGTTTCTGATACCCTGGGTTTCTCAACTCCCTCGTCAAAGCCGTCGACTCATTCAGCGGCTCTTCTATGCGGACGTCACCATCCACCGTCCCTCCCTCGCGGATCTGGCCGCCACACCGGACCAACTCCCCGATTGGGTGCGCGATGCGCCGGTGGCGATGCGCTATCTGCAATTTCTCGGATCGCTCGCCTGGGATCGCGTGCCGGAGCGGTCATGCGCCACGCCGCCGCAGTATGCGCCGCTGTCCTACAGGGCCTTTGTGGCGGCCTGTGTGGTCAAAGTCGATCAGCAGATCGGCTCGATGACCAGGCTGTGGCAGTATCTAGTCGATCATCCCGCGCTGACCTGGCTCCTGGGCTTCCCACTCGTGCCCTCTCAGACCGCGCCCTGGGGCTTTGACGCGCAGGCCAGTCTGCCGACGCCACGGCACTTCACGCGGATGTTGCGCATGATCCCCACTACAATCCTTCAAGGACTCCTTGACAGCACCGTGTCGCAGCTCAAGGAAGCACTGCCGCCAGATGTCGCGTTCGGAGACGCGATCTCGCTGGACACCAAGCATATTCTGGCCTGGGTCATGGAAAACAACCCTAAAGCCTACGTGAACAGCCCGACCGGACGCTATGATCCGACGAGACAGCCCGCCGGTGATCCCGATTGCCGTCTGGGCTGTAAGAAACGCCGCAATCAGCAGGCCGCGACGCAGACGCTCCCAACGCCGCTGACCGATCCCGTGCCCGCCGGCACGGTCAAAGTCGGCACATGGTATTGGGGCTACGGCAGTGGCGTGGTGGCCACCAAAGTGCCTGGCTGGGGCGAATTCGTCCTGGCAGAACTCACGCAGCCCTTCAACCGCGCGGATGTGACGTATTATTTCCCGCTGATGAAGGCCACCACCCGGCGTCTCGGCGTTCACCCGCGCTATGGAGCCTTTGATGCCGCCTTCGACGCCTGGTACGTGTATGCGGATTTTGACAGCGACGAGCACGACGGCTTTGCCGCCGTGCCGTTTGCCGCCAGGGGAGCGAAGACGCCAAAGACCTTTAATGAGGTGGGATTACCGCTCTGTGGGGCGGGATTGACGATGCCGTTACGCTCCACGTTCTGGTCCAAAACGTCGGCGGTGCCGCATGAAAAAGGCCGGTATGGGTGTCCCCTCGCCGGGGACAAGACCGCCTCGACACGCTGCCCCGTCACACACAAGAACTGGTCCAAAGGGGGCTGTACGACCACCATCCCAACGAGTATCGGAACCCGGATCCGTGCTCGCCTGGATCGTGAGAGCGTCAGCTATAAAGCGGTGTACAAGCAGCGCACGGCCACGGAACGGGTGAATTCGCAGGCTGTCAACCTGGGGATCGAGCGCCCCAAATTGCGCAATGGACAAGCGATTGCCAACCACAACACGCTCATCTATATCGTGATCAACCTCCGGGCGCTCCAGCGCGTCCGGCATCAAAAAGGCGAAGATCCAACCCCTT
>Ga0233403_10001364_pt1 | contig 11465 bp, 10 predicted proteins | sample Na_oxic_1_MG_FD_179866 | JGI IMG/M metagenome (GOLD analysis project Ga0233403, IMG submission 179866) | Seawater microbial communities from Saanich Inlet, British Columbia, Canada - Na_oxic_1_MG | ecosystem: Environmental > Aquatic > Marine > Inlet | place: Canada: British Columbia | collected...
TTCTAAAATGGCTAAAATAGGAAAACGTCCAATAAATTCTGGAATAAGACCAAAACGACGTAAATCTTCCGGCTGTGTTTCTTGGAGTAGACGTTCAGCAGTGATTTTATCAGTTTTTTCTACTTGAGCATGAAAACCAATTTGAGTTTGCTTAGCGGAAATGCGTTTCGCAACTTGTTCTTCAAGACCCACAAACGCACCGCCGGCAATAAATAAAATCTGACTGGTATCCATGATACTCGTGCCGTTGTCACGCATTCGCTCTTTTGATTGTGGTATTTTGACGGTTGTACCTTCAACCAGCTTTAACAGAGCTTGTTGCACACCTTCCCCTGATACATCCCGTTCTACCATCGCACTTTTTGAGGCACGCGCGATTTTGTCGATTTCATCAATATAAATAATGCCCCACTCTGCTCGTTTTATCTTACCTTTTGCCACATCTAATAAACGTAATAAAATGCTTTCTACATCGTCTCCAACATAACCAGCTTGCGTCAAAGTAGTGGCATCCGCAATGACAAAGGGCACCCCCACAATTTTTGCTAACGTACTGGCTAGTAAAGTTTTTCCAGTGCCAGAGGGCCCTAACATTAGGACATTGGATTTCCCAATCTCTACATCCAAATAGAGCTTGTCAAAATGGTTAGGTGTGGTTTTATGATATAAACGTTTATAGTGGTTATAAACAGCAACCGTAAGAATTTCTTTTGCCAGTTCTTGTCCGATGACATAATCATCTAATTGGGCTTTCATGGCAGCCGGTGTGGGCAATGGATTATGCTTATTTTCAGTGACGACACCTTTACGTTCCCAACTAGCAACAACTTGGTTGGCGAGACGGACACAAGTTTCGCAAATGTATCCATCAATACCAGCTATTAGCGGTGATTCAGACGAGGCTTGAATACCACAAAATGAGCAATGGGTTAATACTTCGTTCATAGGCTTTACCATTTAATTTTGTTAGGCTTCAAAGCTAAAGCTTTGGACTCCAAAATCCAAAGCTAAAGCTTTGGACTCCAAAATCCCTGGGTTGGAATCCAAAGCTTTAGCTTTGGTGGGCTATTATAGAGAAATTTCCTATTGAATAAAATACATTTAATTCCATTTAAATAATTGATATTAAAATATTAAATTCTATAACTATATAACACAATAAACTCGAAAACGCTATAATTACCGTGTTGAGTATCAATAAATTACACCCATGCTTTCGGTTTTAAAAAAACCTCATATAATTTTGCTTCGGGAGAACCTGGTTCTGGTTGCCAATTGTAACGCCATTTTACTAAAGGAGGTAATGACATTAAAATAGATTCCGTGCGTCCACCACTTTGTAACCCAAATAAGGTACCTCGGTCATAAACTAAATTAAATTCAACATAACGCCCTCGCCGATAAAGTTGAAAATCGCGTTCCCGTTCTCCAGAGGAGAGACTTTTACGTTTTTTGACGATAGGTAGATAGGCTGCTAAATAATGATCACCAATACTTCGCATAAAAGCAAAGCAAGTATCAAAGCCCCATTGATTTAAATCATCAAAAAATAAGCCGCCCACCCCACGTGGTTCGTTACGATGTTTGAGGAAAAAATAGTTGTCGCACCAGTCTTTATAACGCGCATAGATATCTTCTCCAAAAGGATCACAAGCAGCTTTGGCGGTGCGATGCCAATGGATGACATCCTCTTCAAAACCATAATAGGGTGTTAAATCAAAGCCACCACCAAACCACCAAATAGGTTCCTGCTCAGATTTCTCTGCTATAAAAAACCGAAGATTGGCATGAGAAGTTGGGATATAGGGATTCAGTGGATGTATGACTAAGGATATGCCCATTGCTTGGAAACTACGCCCAGCTAATTCTGGACGTTGTGCGGTTGCAGAAGCTGGTAATTTTGTGCCATGCACCTGCGAAAAATTAACACCAGCTTGTTCAAAAACCGCACCATTGCTTAACACACGCGAGCGTCCACCTCCACCTTGTTCCCGTTGCCATTGATCTTCTTGAAATTGCTGTTTTCCATCTTCTTCAGCGAATGTCGTACATAAACGTTCTTGTAATGTGAGTAAATAATTTTTAACCGGTTCAATATCTTCTTGTTGCATGACAATTCCTTATAGCGTTTATTGTGTTTATAGCGTTTGTTGTGTTTATTGTGTTTATTGGGTTTATTGGGTTTATTGGGTTTATTGTGTTTATTGGGTTACAGTACTCACATTGAGCGGGTATCAAAATATTGATTTATAAGTGATTTAAAATATTCAAACCGTGTATTGAAAACTGATCTCTCAGGATTCATTTCAAATAATATCTTGATTTAAAATAACTATTTTATAAATGATTGATAGGAATAGATATATTGTAATAATTTGATTTTTAAGCAAAATTAAATCATAAATATCAAACGATACCCGCTCAATGTGAGACAGTATTACAATATTTAATACTTTAATTATCAATTAATTAAAAAATAATACCCTAAACACCAGAAACGCAATATATGAAAAAAATGCCCCCAAAGCAATTTCAAATTAAAGAACATACGGTTCATGCACAGATGATTTACAATTCTTCGATGTTACAACCATTGCCTTATATTCTTAAAACCCCAGATTGGAATCCAAAGCTTTAGCTTTGGGTAGCCTTCTTTTTTTATAAAATTTAAAAAGTATTGTTTTGGTGAGATTTATGTCATATAATACATTTTTCCTAATTTTATGATAATAATAAAGTTAGATAACTCATGATACTGCGTGTCCATAAGTTTTGTGAAAATCTAAAATGCCATTATCAGAAATGCTATGCTATTTTTTTAAAAAATAGTATTTCTTGCACAGTATTTTCACCACTTTTGAATTTTGAGTACGTTCAGTATAATTTTAATAAAGAGAAAAATATGCAAATTTCAAAATGGCTTTTTGTCATACTGGCTAGTTCGCTCCTCGTAGCGTGTGGAGGAGATGATGGAGATAGTAGCAGTTCCACGACGACAAATTCAACAGACTCAACTCCCACGACAGATAACTCTCCGAATCCTGGGACTACCATAACCTCCCAAAATAGTGCAGCATTCGCAGGTTCTGCCTTCAAACGGCTATTTGATACTTTGGGGGCTGGCAATACGTTATCCAACACATCTACCGGTATGGGGGCAGGTTTAGTGGGTGGTGTGGACATTGATGGTGGTTTTAATCTGGCGGATTATGCTAAACGGCAGATGGAACGAGTGGAAAATTCTGGAATTTCTGCCACATCCACAGTTGCTACCGGGGTAATTATCACGGATACCCTTTCCTGTGACGATAGTGGTACCAATGACATCATTTGGGCAGATAATGATGATGATGAAGACCTTTCAGTGGGCGATACGTTCACTATAACAGCCCATAACTGTGTAGAAGATGGTGAAACAACTAATGGTCAAATTTCTTTTTCCCTGCTTGGAGATGAGTCTAACTTGTCAATGACCTTTGTGTTTACCAATTTCACGACCGTTGATTTTGAAGGAACTTCAACCTTCGATGGTGATCTGAGTATGAGTATTCAGGAAAATGAAGCTAATTCGTTTGAATCTGTCTCTATTAGCTCAAATGTTCTCAATTTCTCTGATCCAGAATCAGCCGGTACTTTTAGTAATTTTTCATTGACTGTTACGACGACCGGAACGCTTGAATCTCTCCTTATGACAGCCGATGCTTTGACTTTTGTTGAAGAGGGAGTGACTGAAACACTCAGTAATTTTTCGCTCACCTTTACTGAAGATAGTAATACTTTGCTCTCTACTATGGCTCTCAATGGAACATTTAATGATCCAGAATTGGGAGGAGTCGTTTCTATTGACACGCCACAACCCTTTGAGGAACTGGCAAGTAACGATTTTCCTTATGCTGGTATTATGAAAATTATCGCGTCTGATAATTCGAGTGTTACGTTGACAGTTCTTGATGCAGTTAATGTTCGTTTAGACGTTGACGAAGATGGAGATGGTGCTATTGACGAAACTTCCGATATGACCTGGACATCGTTAGATACTTAAATAACCTAATAAATCCAAAGCTAAAAGCTTTGGGCTCCAAGAGTTTGGTTTGGAGTTCAAAGCTTTAGCTTTGGATTTTTTTTTGAAAACAACAGAGGTTAATAATGAAATTTATATTAAAAATCAATCTATTAATTATTTATCTCTTATACCCTTATCAAACATTAGCCACAAATACTAAAATCTCTATAACTGGAGACTTTGGTTTTTCAATCATGGATTTTAGTTATAAAGAGTTTAAAAAAAATGGAGAGTTATTTAATCATGAATATGGTACTTTGCCCGGCATCAAAATAGGTATGATGAAAAATTTTAAGCAAGGATTTTTTTCAACCACTTTTTCCTATCATTTAAACGATGTGAATTATAAGGGAGAAACGCAGTCGGGTATGCCACTTAAAACGCGCACTGATGAAAAATTCTTCGATTTTTCCTTCCTATTCGGACGACGATTAAAAATAACGCGCAATCTTATCTTTCAAGTTTATACCGGTTTGGGTTATCACCAATGGCAACGAGATATTTTATCAACATCAACCGTTTCGGGTTTGTTTGAAACTTATCAATGGTGGTATGGATTATTGGGTGTTAAAGGGATTTTACCGATTAGTGATAAATCAAAGTTGAGCATGAATTTTGGTTTAACCTATCCCATCAATCCCACAATCAAAGTTGACTTCAATGGCATTTTTGATGAGAAAAAATTCGATCTCGCTGGACAATGGGGAAGACGTTTTTCTCTTGCTTGGCACTATCAATATAGTGATATGATGAATATTATCATTGAACCTTATTTGGAATATTGGCATTTCGGGCAAAGTGCCAGACAAACACTCATACGTCGTGGCAAAATAGTCGGTAGCCTGTTTGAACCCAGAAGCGAGATGCACAATTATGGTTTGATGGTTTATCTGAGGCGATCTTTTTGAATCCAAAGAAAGCCACAATGGAAATTGATTACAAATAAAATCCTTCTAACCCCATGTTTCGACAAGCTCAACAACTTGGGTTAGTGAGGATTTTATTTTCCCGCAACTGCCTTAAAAAACCAAGTTTTTTTTGCCTTTTTAGAAATACTGGATATTGTCAGAAACTGAGCTTTTGTTATTTCAAACTTCACTTAGGAATGAGGATTTATACTGAGTGTCGTGAAAATTTTGAATCAAAAGAAATCCCATTTCTTGAAGAAATCGGATTTCTTCGATATTTTAGATTTTCATAAAAGTTCAAATTTCACCCGTTCAGGATATAACTTGATATTAGATTTTTTATGTTTTAATTCATCATTCATCATTGATCATTCACCATTCAAAATTAATTGCATCAACCACCAAGCTGAGAAGTTCTGTTGCCATGCGGTAAATAGTTCGGTTTTTCGGTCTCCTTTTTCCTTTTTCCTTTCTCCTAAGAGGGCTTGATGGGCGGTTTCCTGAAAAAAAGCTAGGTTTACACTGTGAGTTGGTATCATTACCAATTTAGTATCGTGCCGGAGATAAATTTCCGGTTGAAATTGCGCCAGTCCGGTGACTGACTGGTATTCCATTTTTTGGTTTAAAAAATAAAGTCGTTCAGTTAACTGAATGGAAATAGAGTAGTCAAGTTTTTGTTTTATATCGTTAATTGAGGATTGTTCTGGCTTCATTACAGCCGTGTCCGGTGTGGTGAGAGCTGGTAGCGTTTTTTCGCTCGGCTCAAATATCACTTTTTCAATCATGGTTTTAGCCATGGAGTGGGTTAATAATTGACCTGTGCGAGTGCCAGTACGAATCGCTATTTTGCCAAGTGGTTTAATCAGATGATAAGTTCGCGGTGTTAAGTCAAGTCCGACAATAATCACTTCGGCAGTCAATGGACGGGCCGTTTGGGAAAATGGGATGGAGAATAGTGCGGCTGGTACAAAAATCAGGGCATCTAGGCTTAGATTAAATATATCTTGTCCATCCATTTTTCGTCCTTGGGTCATTTTTTTAAGGGCCCGATAACTACCGTGAAAAGGAAGCCAAGTGATAGGTCCTGTGGGAGGTTGAGCAACTTCTTCGGCAAAAATGACATTGTCAGTGAGAGAGGTAAGGTAACTGAGATGCTCAGGTAAATCAGGACAAGGTTGTTCTGGATAATTGGGGCAAAGGGTTGCCAACCGATTCGCTAAAGCGACTTGGGTACTCGCTGATAACTGACGGTGCAAGAGCTGATGAAATAGAGGTTGGTCTTTGTATTTAAACAACGCATCAATAGTATTGTTATCACCTTGTAGTAGAATTTGGATGATGAGAGATCGCATATTAGCTGGATAACTTTCGTTTCCAAATAGTAAACTAGCTGGACTCATTCCCCATTTTTCAACTAATAATGTTCCTTCTTTCAAAGCCAATACATCCCAAATATAAGGTTCATTCACTAAGGAGTCAAAACTTCCGATATTATCGACTAAGCGTGTGAATGTGGGCCATAATTGTTGACGAAATTGTTTATAAAAAGCTTCATCTTTATCTAAGCGTTGGCGAATATTTGGCCCTTGTTCAATCAAAAAGGCGATGATTTCAGCTAATTGATTATCTGTTCGTCGTAGGTATTTGCTAAAAACTTTTTTCAGCCATAAATCATATTCTTTTGCGCCACGAGTTTGGCGAGGAAACATAAAAATAATTTCGATTCCAATCATACCGCGTTCAGTCAGTTGACAGAGAAGATCACGGTGTATGGTTAAAGCCTCTGTCAATTGTTGAATTTCTAGGGAAGTGGTATGTAAGGCATAAGAAGTGGTTAGTGCGTTATAACAGGCTGGATTTTTAAGTATTTTGATAATTGAAATGGGTCGTTTGGAAAGTGCTAATAAGCCTGCTGTTTCTGGATGTTCTTCTAAAAATCGACTGACGAGATAAGTGGTTTTTAATTGTTTAAGTTGTTTAATTTGCTGATGAAAATAGTTTTGATCTTTATTTTCTGTTTGAAAACTATTAAACCATTTTTGATTAAGAGAAGCGACAGCTTGCGCTGCATTTTTACGCCAACCGGCTTTCAATAATTCCTCAACAATTTCATCATTCATGGTAAGAGAGGAAATTGTCGATGTGAACAGTGTGTTTGCTTTAACGAGCGGAACAAAATGAATGGCTATTAAAAATAAGAAAAAAATAGTGACATTTATCATAATTCAGTTATCAGTTATCAGTTACCAGTTACCAGTTTAAAGGCCCTCAATCCGCTCCCAAAAGGCAAGGGGACGCTCCTTTGCCCTCGTCGTTACAACGCTCAATATTGAAACCTCATGAGGAATGACACAGGAATATTCACGATATGCATTCCAACGTCGGCGCGTTGGAATGAGAAATTATGAGGGCCCTACACCGTTTACTTTGATGACCGGTTCAACTTTTTCAAATCGGCGTTTATCATAATGGAAAAGCATTAAATCGCCAGTTTGATCTAAAACACCCAATATAAGGTCCAATGGTTCACGAAAGTATGGAGTTCCTGAGTCTCGTTCACTTTGTATAATAGGTTCTTCTAATTCTTGGATCACTATGGAGAATTGCTCTTCTTTTGGATATTTCTTGTTCTTCAAGCCTTTTTTCCACTTAACCACATCTCCAGTCTTGAATTTTGGAGAGGGTGCTAAGAAAGTTTCAACCTTTTGTTTCAGAGTGTAAAATTCTTCATGAGGATTATCTATAACTACCTCATTTCCTTGCTCTGTCGTTTGAGACATTATTTTTCTCACGACTTCTTCGATATTTTTTTCAGATACAGATAACGCAGACATTGACATTTTTATTTACCCAGTTTTATACTCAACATCGGCACGAATTGCGCTTTTATCATTGAAAACGAACGTGAGAAATCTGATTGAAAGTTCTAAAGATTTATAGCGAAGTTCGAAATGACAAAAAAGCTCAATTTATGGCAATGCTCAGTATATATTAATTGATTCTGGCTCTTGATTGGTAAGTTCCAGTTCTTCCCTAATTTTTCCAAGTTCATTTTCCATTTTTAAGACATCTTTTAGAAAATTCAGAGCGGTTTCTAATGCTTGCTTTGCGTCTTCCAAAGTAATTTCAGATGGATATGAATAACGTATTTCTACTTTCCAATCTTTAATGTTATATGTTTTTGAACCAAAATCGTCCTCTTCTAATATTTTTTTCCATCCTTTTAATTCTTCATAAAATCTTTTTATATCATGAAAAGAACCTTCATTTTCTTTTGGATATCTATTTTGTGTAATAACTTTAAATCTAGATGTTTCTTTCACTGAAGAATAAAATTCCGTGATTCTTTCCAAAAAGATAAACAATTCATTAAGGGTTTTTGGTGGAAAAGAAAATATATCTAGCCAGTTTTTAAATGATTTTTTGGGAGAGGCTTTTTCAGTAAGGTATTCCATTATATCTTTAAGTTTATCCCCATTAAAAGAGATTCTTTTATTGGCTAGCCTAAAAAATTCAGCTTTTATACCTATTTCTATAACATACCCTGCCATATATAGTGTACCGGTGTATCTTTCTGCTTTGAAAAGGACAATAGCATCTCTAAGTCTATCCAGTGCTACCTTTTTACATTCTTCGTAATTTTGGCATTCTTGATGCGATGATTGGCTGGACATTATTTTACCGAGTTAAAAATTTTTAGTGGATAGTATATCATATTAATATAATGTACAAAAAACGCATACTGTGACGTTCCGGCGTAACTCATTCTTAGTTCCAAAAGTTCAGGCAAAGGAACGTTTAGGTTCCAACACAGGCACGTTGGAGAACCCACTAATTATAAAAAAACCTCTGGCGGAACATGAAAACGATGACTGAGTGCATGAATCTGGCGAGTATTTAAATCACGTTGCCCATTAATAATTTCCAATACCTCGTTTTCAGTACCAATCTCGTTGCTCAAATTATTTGGCTTTAATTGGTGTTCTTCCATTAAATAAATTAAGATTTCTATCCCGGATACTTCTGGTATATGATAATGTTGATTTTCATAAGTCTCAATTAAGATGCTGAGTGTTTCCATTAAGCCGGCAAGAATATGCGTTTCATCTTCTCCTACTGTATCTATTAATTGATTAAGAAGAACAACAGCCTTATCATAGTCTGCTTCAGTATGATGAACCGATTCATTTATGCTAACAAACGTTAACAATAGCACTTCACTCATCATCGTATCCTTTCCTATTAGGTTTTAGAAACCCACAGATTCGGAAACATTCCCGCGTTCTACTTTACTGCAAAAGGGTAATAATTGTATTCAGTGTTTGGTATGCAGCACTCGGCACAATATTATTAATTGTGGGGGCTCGTCTTGAATTTCTACCGTGGGCTATCCAATTCCGATATTCTAGAATTTGTTTGGCGTGTCCCACTAATTGTTGATTTGTCGGAGAATTTGCAAAAATACCGTCTTTGACAATATCTAACATATCATCAGGTTTCCAATATTCAACTTCTTTTGTAAAATGATCGTAAAGTTGTGAACCAAGTCCAGAAGGCATCGTGGTTTTGAGGGTATTACCTTTGTCTTGCAAGTAATCACGCAACCATCGCTCAAATGTTGCCCATAGATTCAGTACAAACAAATCTTCGATTTCTTTCATACTATTATTAATTCGCTCTTTTGGCACCGGAGATGCTATCAAATTTGGCATTTTTTCTAATACCGAGCGTGGAAACTGGGACGGATTTTTGACAATCTGTTTGACTGCTTTTAAACTTTCTTGAGTTGTGATAAATGCCTCAACAATCAATGGTAGAGGATTGATATTAGTCGAACTCATAGAAACTCACCATACGGATTAAATCAAATAATTGCTCGCGGGCAACAAATATGGCACGGTTACTCATGGAACTTTCTAACCAATACCAACCATCCGAGTCTACGCCTCGATAAATAGGGCGAAATTTGCCAAGCTTATCTTCCACTTGTGGGAGTGTATCCCGACAAAAATAAATAAGTTTTTCTTCACCCAAAGCTCCAGAAATCTCTAAAATTCCTTCCCCCAATAAGGTAGTTGCTCCCATAGGAAAAATGGCAGCCACATAATTATCCGGCTCTGGCACACCTTTTTTATAAATACTTGCCATACCAATTTGGTATGTTCCGGTTGTATCCGTTATCGTACGATTAGATACTGGATCGTTTATTTCTAATTCATCTGGTAACCATTCTTCTATCTGGGTAAAAAACGCTTTGATCCTTTTCACATACCGTTCTTGTATTTCTTCATTCGTTAAGTGTTCAATGGTTTCTGTCATGTCAGATTTCTCTTAAAATGGTGGATTAGCCATGCAGGTCAGGTTAGCGAAGCGTAACCTGACACTTTTGTTAATAATCATGCCATAATGAATCTAAATAGGTAAATTTTGTAATGGCGATGTATTCCATGATTTAATTAGCCAAAGCTAAAGCTTTGAACTCCAAAACCCTGGCTTGGAATCCAAAGCTTTAGCTTTGGAGATTTTATGAGTAAGAAACAAATTTATTATGTGTTATGGACAGTGGCTTTTTTTTTAATGTTATTTGCTGCTAGCGTGGAATTCTTCAATATACCATCAGAATTTTCTACTATTTTACTTATGGTAAGCGTGGCTATTTTTATGATTAATATGTATTTTTTTAAGTTTTGGTAAAAACGTCGTTTCGGGAATGAGTGAAAACAAATTCCCGAAACACCAAAATCGAATTCGCCCTATTACCGATTACCAAAATAATTAACCACGCTCTAATAAGGTATACAATTCAATAATCCCTGTATTCGCTCTCGAAATATAAGAGGAAAGTACCAAAGAATGATTTGCGAATAAGCCAAATTCTGAGCCATTCAAAACCATTGGACTCCAAATCGTTTTTTGAGTCGCTTTCAATTCTCGGATAACTTGTTGCAAAGTCATGGTTGCATTTTTTTGTTTCAATACCTTGGCAAAGTCAATTTCTATCGCTTGCAAAAAGTGAATGAGTGCATAACAAGTACCGCGTGTTTCATAAAACACATTATCAATTTGCGTCCAAGGCGTTTTTTCTTCGATTTCAAGTGGTGCCGTATTTGACTCGTTTGTTTCAGTATTAATCGCCACATTAGTGTTTATCCGCATTTGCCCGACACTGGCACTGAGACGTTGAGATAAATTCGCTAAACGTTTAGCCACATCTTCTAACCAATCACGCAAATTATTGGAACCCGCTAAAAATCGCGCCGTTTTGTTTTGAGGAGCGGCTAACCGATGCAGATATTTTTCAACTAAAACAGCACCTTCCAGATATTTGTCCTCACTTTCGGGCCAAAACCAGGATTGATTGTCGGTATTAAATAGCGGTTCAGCCTTTGCTAAATCAGGGTCTTCAGCTTGAGTGCGAGAACTGCTGATGTCATTGCGTAATGCCTTGGATAAATCACGGATTTGTTGGAGAACTCCCCATTCCCAACTGGCCA
>Ga0233403_10001365_pt1 | contig 11461 bp, 6 predicted proteins | sample Na_oxic_1_MG_FD_179866 | JGI IMG/M metagenome (GOLD analysis project Ga0233403, IMG submission 179866) | Seawater microbial communities from Saanich Inlet, British Columbia, Canada - Na_oxic_1_MG | ecosystem: Environmental > Aquatic > Marine > Inlet | place: Canada: British Columbia | collected...
AAAAAATAGTATTTCTGCCCTTTATTAACCATTAACCATTAACCATTAACCATTATGTTAGTCATTCTTCAGGATGCAATTCGTGAATTTCGTAAATTTGTTGATCTTGAATCAGCCAGCAGTATTATATTAATCGGGGCAACAATACTGGCTTTATTAATCAGCAACTCAACTTTTGCTCATTTCTATGAAGTCCTACTACATGGCGATTTAGTTCTTAAAATTGGTCATCAAATCAATGTCCATATAGAACCATTAGAATTTTGGATTAACGACGGTTTAATGACCCTCTTTTTTCTATTAATCGGACTGGAACTCAAACGCGAAGTACTGGAAGGGCAATTGTCTCAGGGAGCAAAAGTGGTGCTTTTACCTGTCATTGCCGCAGCGGGAGGGGCGCTAATACCGGCATTGATTTATGCCGCCTTAAACTGGGACAATTCAAGCGCATTAAATGGCTGGGCTATTCCATCCGCCACCGATATTGCTTTTTCATTAGGCATATTGATGTTATTAGGCGAGCGCATTCCCTTATCTTTAAAACTTTTCTTAATGGCACTGGCTATCATTGATGATTTAGTGGCTATCATCATTATTGCTCTATTTTATTCAACGCAGGAGTTGCAACCCTATTACTTAGCATTAGCAGCAACAATACTAACGATACCAAAAATATTATTCTATTGGAAAAAAATAGCCAATCTTAAACTGTACCTGATTCTGCTGTTATTTTTATGGTTTTTTATTCTTAAATCCGGCTTACATGCTACCCTCGCAGGTATTGCTTTGGCATTTTTCATTCCATCCCTAAGAGACGGTGGGTACCCCCTATTACATGAGTTTGAAGAAAAACTGCATCCTTGGGTTGCCTATCTCATATTACCCATATTTGCCTTTGCCAACGCAGGCGTATCTTTTGAAGGCATGAACTTAAATGTTCTTTTGGAACCGGTACCTTTGGGCATCATGCTAGGTTTATTTATAGGTAAACAACTGGGGGTGTTTGGATTTGCTTGGTTAACAATTAAACTCGGATTAGCACCTTTGCCGGAAAACGCGAATTGGATGAGTCTTTATGGGGTTTCTGTTTTATGTGGTGTTGGTTTTACCATGAGTTTATTTATCGGCGGATTGGCATTTACAGATGCAGAATATATGACTCAAGTACGACTCAGCGTTTTATTAGGATCATTTCTCTCGGCGATAGTGGGTTATATCATTTTGCTCATTGCTATAGCTAAACAAGAATGATGAAAGGCACCCACGCAAAAAAAACTTGAACATCAAGTTTCAGAAATAGGATTTTTTGGGAGCTTTAAAACAAGAGAAGAACATTATGCGTATTTTAACGACTTTATTAATAGCTACATTCATATCTGCTTTACTGTTAACAGCTTGCGGAAAACCAGAACCAAGCGAAAGTTTATCAGAAGCGATGGACGATACACCCATAGAACATGCCAATAAACATTCGGATACTAAATATGTTTGTCCTATGCACTCGCAAATTGTGCGGGATGAACCGGGTAGTTGTCCTATTTGTGGTATGACTTTAGTGAAAAAAAAGTTTACGCTTGAACCACAAGAAACTATTTTAGACCATACCCAAGAACACTCAAGTTCTAAATATGCTTGTCCTATGCACCCGCAAATTATACGGGATAAACCGAGTAGTTGTCCTATTTGTGGTATGACTTTAGTGAAAAAAGAACTATCAAAACAGGCTAAAAAATCTCAGACTAAAGACAAATACCCAATTGTTATCGTTCGTCCCGAGATTAGGCAAAAAATGGGAGTCAGGACCGTAATTATTAACAAGGTAACCTTGCAAAGACACATAGAAACAGTTGGTTATGTCGCTTATAACAAAAACAACTTGGTTCATATTCACCCTCGTTCTAGTGGCTGGGTGGAAAAGCTTTATGTTCGACGTGAGAGCGATTTTGTCAAGCGCGGTCAATCTTTATTAGAAATGTACTCACCAGAAGTATTAGAAGCTCAACAAGATTTTCTGGTTGCTTTACATACTGGCAGTAAAGGTACACATATTAATCGCAAACACTATAAGAGTTTTATACGCAATCGCTTACGTTTATTAGGCGTAGCAGAAAACACTCTCAACCAAATAGAACGGCAAAATGCATCCATAAACAACATTCCCATTTTCGCGCCGCAATCTGGAATTGTCACCCATTTAAATATTCGCGAAGGTATGTATGTCACACCTAGTTCAGAAATGTTTACTATTGTGGATTTATCGACGGTATGGGTTATGGTTGAGGTGTTTGAACATCAATTAGATTGGGTGAAAAGAGGATTGAAAGCTGAAATAAGAGTACCTGCTTTGCCTGGGCACATTTGGAAAGGTCAAGTTGATTATGTTTATCCGGAACTTGAACCCAAAACCCGTACTTTAAAGGTAAGACTTCGTTTTGATAATCCGCAAAGACGTTTAAAACCAAACATGTTTGCTCAAGCTATGATTAATGGTAAACCCAAAGTTGGAAGCCTCGCGATTCCTAGACAAGCCCTCATTGTCACCGGTGAGCGTGAAAGTGTGATTGTGGCTTTAAGTGAAGGTAGGTTCAAACCGGTAGATGTCAAAACAGGAATGCGTAGTCACGGGCAGGTTGAAATTTTGGCTGGACTCAAAGCGGGAGAAAATATAGTATTGTCAGGCCAATTTTTAATTGATTCTGAAGCCAATTTACAAGCCAGTTTTTTGCGCTTTGAGGGGATTCCGCAACAACCGCAATCTGCCCATCAAGATTGAAAGGTTACGGAAAATATAAAAGTTCTCAGACCTGACAGGTTTCCAAAACCTGTCAGGTCTTTAACCTGTCAGGTCTTTATAAAAACCCGAATGGGAAAAAATTAATGCTAAAAAATCTTATTAATTGGTCTATCCACAACCGATTCCTCGTCTTAGTCGCCACCGTCATCATCACTGGATGGGGCTGGGTGTCTTTACAACAAACCCCCTTAGATGCGATTCCCGATCTCTCAGATGTACAAGTTATCATTAAAACCACTTATCCCGGTCAATCGCCACGAGTCGTAGAAGATCAAGTCACTTATCCTATTACTACTACTATGCTCTCAGTACCGGGGGCGCAAGTGGTGCGTGGTTACTCTTTCTTTGGTGATTCTTACGTTTATGTTATCTTCCAAGATGGCACCGACATGTATTGGGCACGCTCCAGAGTGTTGGAATACCTCAATCAAGCGGCTTCTAGTTTACCGATTGGGGTTCAACCCCGTTTAGGTCCAGATGCGACTGGGGTTGGTTGGATTTATTCCTACGTTTTAGTTGATCGCACCAATCAACACGATTTATCGCAATTACGCAGTTTACAAGATTGGTTCTTAAAGTTTGAATTACAAACCGTTCCCGGGGTTGCTGAAGTCGCTACCGTCGGCGGTATGGTAAAACAATATCAAGTCGTTGTCGATCCAGAAAGATTACGCGCTTTCAATATTCCGCTCTCACGAGTCAGTCAAGCCATTAAAAATGCCAATCAAGAAGTAGGTGGTTCCGTCATTGAACTTGCCGAAGCCGAATACATGATTCGCACCAGAGGCTATTTAGCTTCGATTGCAGACATCGAAATCATTCCAGTTGCGGTCAGTCAAACCGGCACTCCGTTATTAATCCGCGATATTGCCACAGTACAAATTGGTCCAGAAATGCGCCGAGTGGTGGCGGATTTAGATGGGGAAGGCGAAGTCACCGGGGGCATTATTGTGATGCGCTATGGCGAAAACGCTTTAACGACGATTGCTGCCGTCAAACGAAAATTGACCGAACTTAAAACGGGCTTACCAAAAGGTGTTGAAATTGTAGAAACTTATGACCGTTCCGCATTAATCCAACGTGCTGTTGATAATTTAGCCGAAAAAGTCATTGAAGAATTTATGGTCGTTGCGTTGGTGTGTTTAGTGTTTTTATTCCATTTGCGTTCGGCTTTAGTAGCCATTGTCACTTTACCTATTGGGATTCTCATTTCTTTTATCATTATGTCCCAACAAGGCATTAACGCGAATATTATGTCTTTAGGTGGGATTGCGATTGCGATAGGGGCGATGGTGGATGCGGCTATCGTGATGATTGAAAACGCCCATAAACACTTGGAACACTGGCGACAAGCCCATCCACACCAGAAAATAACTTCATCGGAACATTGGCAGTTAATAGCCAGCGCAGCTAATGAAGTTGGACCAGCCCTGTTTTTTTCTTTATTAATCATTACCTTAAGCTTTATTCCTGTTTTCACTTTAGAAGCCCAAGAAGGTCGCTTATTTGCGCCGTTAGCATTTACTAAAACTTATGCGATGGCAGCCGCCGCGGGCTTATCTGTTACAATCGTACCTGTGTTAATGGGTTACTTTATTCGTGGCTGGATTCCAAGTGAAAAGGCTAATCCTATCAATTGGTTGCTCATTCTTATTTATCGACCTTTATTGCGAATAGTACTGTTTTTACCTCGTACCACCTTATTATTAGCTTTTTTAGTCATGTTGACCGTTTCTATTCCATTATTTGGCATTGGCAGTTTGTTGACTCCTTTAAATTGGTCTTTGGAAAAGGCAGCATTAGTGACATTTCCCAGCGTAGAAAAGTACCGGGTTGACTTCTTAAAACAAGCGGAACAATGGCAAACGGATTTACCTAAATATTGGCGAGACACTTTTGCTGATCAACCGTATTTAGCTAAAATGGCAGATGGCTTAGGTTCAGAATTTATGCCCGATTTATATGAGGGCGATTTATTATACATGCCGACCACTTTGCCGGGCATATCTATTGGTAAGGTACAGGAATTATTACAACAAACTGATAGATTGATTGCCACGTTACCGGAAGTAAAAAGTGTGTTTGGCAAGGCTGGACGTGCCGACACCGCCACCGATCCGGCTCCATTGACCATGATCGAAACCATTATCCAATTAAAACCCCAAGATGAATGGCGCGAAGGCATGACGGTAGCAAAGCTCATTGAAGAATTAGATCAGCTTATTGATTTTCCCGGCTTGACCAATGCTTGGGTGATGCCTATTAAAACGCGCATTGACATGTTAGCCACTGGTATCAAAACGCCAGTCGGTATTAAAATTTCCGGGGCTGATCTCAAAGTAATTGAAAGCATTGGCAAACAGATTGAGACGGTCATTATGCAAGTAGAAGGCACGACTTCGGCTTATTCCGAGCGAGTGGCAGGGGGACGCTATGTTGAAATCATTCCGGATCGAATCAAAGCTGCCCGTTTAGGTTTAAATATTGCCGACATTAATGCGGTTATCAGTGCTGCGGTTGGTGGCATGAATATCACTGAAACCATAGAAGGCTTAGAGCGTTATCCGGTCAATATCCGTTTTCCCAGAGAAGTGCGTGATGACTTGGAAAATTTGCAAGGACTGCTGTTAGTCACTCCCACTGGGGCGCAAATTTCTTTGGCTCAGATTGCTGAAATTAAAATTGTTGATGGACCACCCATGCTGAAAAGTGAGAATGCGCGTTTAAATGGCTGGACTTTTGTTGACATTCGGGGAGTTGATGTTGGAACTTACGTGCAAAAAGCGCAAGTTGTTGTTCGTAACCAAGTCAAATTACCCCCAGGCTATTCAATCACATGGTCTGGACAATATGAATACATGATTCGTGCCCAAGAAAAATTGACGCAAGTTGTTCCATTAACTCTTTTTATCATTTTGCTACTTTTGTATTTAACTTTTGGCAATATGACTGAAGCATTGATAGTCATGGCAACCTTACCCTTTGCGTTAGTGGGTGGTTTTTGGTTCATATTTTTACTCGGTTACAATATGTCGGTTGCGGTTGGAGTAGGGTTTATCGCTCTGGCTGGTGTTTCGGCAGAATTTGGGGTGGTGATGTTGGTGTATTTAGATAACGCGCTTCGAGAATATCAAACGAGTAACCGCTTGAATAATTACAAAAATTTAAAAACCGCTATCATGGAAGGGGCAGTTTTACGAATTCGTCCCAAAGCTATGACAGTAGCCGTTATTATCGCCGGGTTGTATCCGATTATGCAAGGGCATGGCACCGGTTCGGAAGTCATGCAGCGAATTGCCGCACCAATGATAGGGGGAATGATTACGGCACCGTTATTATCATTGTTTGTGGTGCCGGCGGTTTATTTGTTATGGAAGGGACACTACAAAAAATTTTGATTCTACCATTTTCTGTTGATTCAGTTAAACGAAAAGTTACCACAAGTTCCACTATTCACATTCAATCCCTATCGGGGTTGAAAAATGCTGCACAATTCTAGCTATAGCTTTTCAGAAAAATAAAAGTTCTCAGACCTGACAGGTTTCCAAAACCTGTCAGGTCTTTCCGCCAAAATATTTATCTGAAAAGCTATATACTGCACGCGGGCATTAAACTTTTATGTAGGGTGGGCAAAGTCTTTTTATTGCCCACCTGCCTCATTGAAAAAAGTTCAATTTGTTCCCGCGTTGAATATATTTGCCTCTTGGTTGACTGTTTAAAAATATTTTATAATGAATATAAGAGTTGCTACCATTTCTGATTTAAAATCAATCGTTGAGATATATAATCAAGCCGTTGATGAAGGGTTTTGTACTGCTGATTTGGACCATGTCACCGTATCTGACAGAGAAGAGTGGTTCAAACAACATAGTTCTCATAAATACCCAATATTTGTTGCAGAAAATAAAAATATCATAAGTGGTTGGTGCAGTTTAAGTCCTCATCGTTCAGGCAGAAAAGCACTCGAATCCATTGCGGAAATAAGCTTTTATATTCATAAAAGTTTCCGAAGACAGGGAGTAGGGAAACAGCTTATAGAATATTCTTTACGAGAAGCCCCTAAATTAGGTTTCAAAAATTTATTTGCCCTATTGATTGATCTCAATAATGCCAGTATCAATATATTGAAAAAACATGGGTTTACTCAATGGGGGCATTTACCTGAAATAGCAGATTTCAATGGTAAAATATGTGGGCAATTTATATATGGAAAGAGGCTGTATACTTTGAACGGCTAAAAACTGAATTTTTTCAGAAAACGGCAGACCTGACAGGTTTTAGATACGAAGCGAGCGTAGAGCGTAGGGTGTGTAGAGTTTCACTGCCATTAAGTTAAGCCAGGTAGGGTGGGCAAACGTTTTTTTGTTTGCCCACCATTCCATTAATCATCAATATCGTGGTGGGCAACAAAAACATCTTGCCCACCCTACCTGGCTTTTTCGGCTAGTAAACGTAGGGTGCGTCCCACGCACCTTTCACATAAGGTATGGATTGATGGTGCATCGGGATGCACCCTACACTTGCTGTCTTTAGTCTTAAAATACTATTTTTCAAAAATAGTATTTGTTTTGCGTATATTATTTTCAGCGTTCTCCCCAATTATTATTTATTATTAGTAATTCAATTAACCAATTAATAAGATTGTATCTTTAATAGACTTGTTTCTGAATAAGCTAAGTTATTGATTTATAATGTTTTTATATTTAGTTTTTTCAAGGGTTTACGCTTATTAAGGAACAAGTCTAATCCAATTTTAGGTTATAATAGATACAAATGTAACCTGGTTTAAAATTTTTATAAATTGGGTTATCTGTTTTAGCATGATTCAATTTGATATGACTTGATGAGGCAAACAACATGATACCAGAAATAGCAAACATTTTGCTGTATAATACTAGACGTAACTTAGCCCTCACGGTTGTCACTAAGAATGTACCCGATAAATCAAGCGAATGGGCAGCACTCATGCGCCATAATTTTTATACGGATGAAAATGCACCCTTACCCAATGCGCCCTTTTTTTTACTAGCTTTAGCCGATCATTTTTACTTGTGGAAAAACGTTGAAGATAAGGGCACCGTCAAGCCAACTTATGATATGAATCCCCTATTCGCCATAGAACCTTACTTCGATAAAATGCGCTACTCGCTAGTAGATTTAAATCGCGAAAGCTTCGAGTTGGTTGTCGGGTTTTGGCTAAGTTCCGTCACTCTTGCTTATGAGAAAAACGATATTTGCACAGCTGAACCTCTATGGTTATCTGAACCCAATCACGAATGGCTGTTTGACTCTGGTTTGTTTGACGCTATCAGGAGAGGACGCATAGAACGCTTATGAATATTTATGTGGAATCAAATTTTGTATTGGAACTCGCATTTTCACAAGCACAGTCCCAAAGTTGTGAAAATATTCTCGCGCTTTGCGAATCTAACCAGGCATGTTTGCTTTTACCGGCTTTTTGTGTCGTCGAGCCTTATGATACTTTGGTACGAAGAGCCAAAGACAGAAAGGAATTGATTAGAAAATTAGATATTGAATTTAATCAGTTATCAAGAACGCCCGTGTACACGACTCAGTTGGTTCCTTTACAAGATGTATCTCGTCTTCTGACACAAAGCAGTATTGACGAAGAGCAAAGCTTGTACAAAACCCTTGACAGAATTTTGAAAGTGTGTGAAACTATCCCAGTGGTGCCAGAAATACTGAGTTCAGCGGCGATTTTTCGGGAAAAACCTCTTGAACTCTCTGTTCAAGATTCAATCGTTTATGCTTCAGTCATTCATCATTTGAATACCTACAATACGAACCAAAAGTGTTTTTTGAATAGAAATTCCAGGGATTTCAATCAACCAGACATTCAAATAACGCTAAATAGTCATAATTGTAAGCTAATTTTCAATTTTGAGAAAGGGTATAACTACATAATCTCCAAAGCTTACGCCGTGTGAAAATAAACGTAGGGTGCGTCCCACACACCTTTCACATAAGGTATGGATTGATGGTGCATCGGGACGCACCCTACACTTGCTGATATTATTTTCAGCGTTGTCCCACACAACCCTTGTCGTTAACAGTAGTCGGATTACTTATCCCGAAAAAATTTGGATTCATCACAAATACTATTTCTTTAAGAAATAGTATTTGTTGCCGGATAAAACTTTTTCCAATTCCCAATTGTATACAATTCATTTAAAATAGAGGACCTTGCAAAACTCATGGGTGAAAACGAGCCAGGTAGGGTGGGCAAACGTTTTTTTGTTTGCCCACCATTCCATTAATCATCAATATCGTGGTGGGCAACAAAAACACCTTGCCCACCCTACCTGGCTTCCTTATGAAATTATTTATCTGAACACCTATACTACTAAATTAATTTATTAAGAACTAATATTTGTTGGAGTCCAAAGCTTTGGGCGTGAGTTTAATGTGATCGTCCTGCGCCGATACCTCAAAGTGTATATCATTGATTTTCAGATTAGCGGCTTTCAGTTGCTCCACTTTTAAGCTGCCATTTAGGTTTAAAGTGCGTAGTATTCCCAGCGGCAAAATTATTTCTTCGCTACCCAATGGCTTGGAATCCGGTTTGCTTTCGTCTTTGGGAGGCAAATAGCGATCTATGTCGATTTTGTCCAGTTTTAAATTAAAAGCAATGGTTGGTTTTTGGAAGTTTTGAACATGAAGACTTCCTTGTAACTGACTGTTATCTAAGGATATTTTTAGGTTTTCTAAGTTTAATCGGGACAAATCGCCCTGCAATTGGGTTTCTAAGGCGAAGGTTTTTAACACAGTTGGATCGGTTGTTTCGGGGACAGTTTGCCCTAAATGTTGCAATACGTTGCGTGGATTAAACTTCGCTAATTTAATAGCACCTTGTAACGTGGGTTGATTTGAAATATGCTTAACCGATAAATTACCATTCATGACCGTCCCTAATACATTGAGTACCAACTGATTTAATGTCAGCGTATCTTGAGCAAAATTGAAATTGACTTGTTGACTATCAAGTTGGTTCTCATCAACGACAAGTTGTAAATCTCTCAGCGTTAGGTTTTGGGGTGTGACATTTAAGCTGGTTTGCAAAGTAGCATGAGTAAACGTGAATGGTGCCGGCAATTGCAAAGGGGCTTGCCCTAAACTTAAAAGCACCTTTTGTGGATTAAACGGTGCCAAAGTCAGTTTTCCCCAGACTGTGGGTTTCTGGAATAATTGGCTGACATTGATTTTACCTTGCAAGTGCATATCTAATGCTTGAAGTGAAAACGCGCCTGAATCTAAGGTTTCTTTCTCCAAATTAAGCGTAAATTGAGGCGTGCTAAATTGCTTGTCATCGAGGCGCAGGTGGAAATTTTTCAAATTCACCTTGTTAGCTTTCTGAACATTAAATTCTGTTTTTAATGCTGCTGTTTTCAAGGGCAATAATTTCTCATCGGGTAATGAGAGGGCAGGCAAAAGTTGTAGCTGTTCTAACTGTTTAAGCACCTTTTGCAAATTAAACGGTGCCAAAGTCAGTTTACCCCAGACACTGGGTTTCTGGAATAATTGGCTAACATTGATTTTACCTTGCAAGTGCATATCTAATGCTTGAAGTGAAAACGCGCCTGAATCTAAGGTTTCTTTCTCCAAATTAAGCGTAAATTGAGGGGTGCTAAATTGCTTGTCATCGAGGCGCAGGTGGAAATTTTTCAAATTCACCTTGTTGGCTTTCTGAACATTAAATTCTGTTTTCAACGCAGCTATTTTCAAGGGCAATAGTTTCTCAGCTGGCAATGAGAGGGCAGACAAAAGTTGTAGCTGTTCTAACTGTTTAAGCACCTTTCGCAAATTAAACGGTGCCAAAGTCAGTTTTCCCAGGACATTGGGTTTCTGGAATAATTGGCTAACATTGATTTTACCTTGCAAGTGCATATCTAATGCTTGAAGTGAAAACGCGCCTGAATCTAAGGTTTCTTTCTCAAAATTAAGCGTAAATTGAGGGGTGCTAAATTGCTTGTCATCGAGGCGCAGGTGGAAATTTTTCAAATTCACCTTGTTGGCTTTCTGAACATTAAATTCTGTTTTTAACGCAGCCGTTTTCAAGGGCAATAATTTCTCATCGGGTAATGAGAGGGCAGACAAAAGCTGTAGTTGTTCTAACTGTTTAAGCACATTTCGCAAATTAAAAGAAGCGAAAGCAAGTTGACCATTCGCGCTTGGCTTTGAAGAAAATATCTGTTGAGCGTTAAATTGACCGTCCACGTTGACACCTAACACCCGAAGTGAAAACGTTTTTGAATTCAATGCTTCTTTCTCAAAATCAAGGTTGATTTGAGGTGTTTTAAACTGGTTATCATCAACCGACAGATGCAGATTTTTTAAACTGACACCGGCAAGATTTACCTCAAATTGTGCTTCTAGCCCTGCTAGTCCAGGTGCTTGTTCAAATAGCGGCATCAAAGGTGCGGAGGTAGGCAGTGAATTGAGGTATGGTTTAATCCATTTTTGCAGGTTTAAGTTTGTCAATTTAACTTTGCCTGTGAGTTTAGGATTCGTTTGAAATTGCTGGGCTAATATCTCACTGCTCAAAATCGTATCCATGATTTCTGCTATCATGCCATCTAATGTCACCGTTTGTTGTTTTAAATCGACTTCAACAAGTTGTGTGTTAATAGAAAGCGTTTGACTGCCTTC
>Ga0233403_10001366_pt1 | contig 11460 bp, 5 predicted proteins | sample Na_oxic_1_MG_FD_179866 | JGI IMG/M metagenome (GOLD analysis project Ga0233403, IMG submission 179866) | Seawater microbial communities from Saanich Inlet, British Columbia, Canada - Na_oxic_1_MG | ecosystem: Environmental > Aquatic > Marine > Inlet | place: Canada: British Columbia | collected...
AATTAGTTGATTTTGATGAAGAAGTGGTGGATGTTTTAGAGCAAGTGTTAGAGGCTTATGGGAACGTATCTGCTAAAACTTTAGAACAGATGACCCATCAAGATCAACCATGGAAAGAGGCTCGTGGTGCCTTATCACCTGAAGTTCGTTGCTCAAATATAATGCGCAAAGAAAAAATGAGGGAATATTTTATGAAAAAATATGGCGAGCGGTTGAATGGGTAAAAATACAAAACGAAAATTACCCAAAAAGGTTATAAAGCAAGAATTGAATGGACTTTCCGTCAGAGCCAATAAAAAAGAAGTCACAATTTTGGGGTTAGTATCTGAAGAAATAGAAGCTAACTCCAAAGTTTTAAACATGAATCCTTATGTCGCTCTTAAGTATTTTAAAAGTGATTGGCAGTGTTTTTCTGAATGGGAACAACAAGAGCTTAAAGAGTTTTCTTCGTTTCTTGAAGTTTTATCAAGACATACGTGGCAGCAAGTCTATAAAACGGGTAGCAAAATCCCAAAACACGGCTTGGCATATACAAAATATGAAGTAGACGAGGTTAAATCAGAAGCAATTAAATCAAAACTTAAGTCTGTCGAAAAAGAAATTTCAGAAGATATCAATTTCTTTGAGCTTCGTGTCAATCAAAATAAGCTTCGAGTTCATGGTTTTCAATCTCAATCCGCTTTTTTTCTGGTTGCACTTGATCGTAATCATGAAGCCTTTCCTATGTAAGCAACTTATTTCTAGTGCCAAAACTCTGTTTTTCTAATAAAAACAATAGCTTAAAACATAACTACAGGGATTGCATATAAGAAGGGATTTAAAACCAAAGATAACGAAACTCTAATTCTTAACAACCTCGAACCAATCCATTTTGATTATACAATCCCGTCGTTATTGTTTTTTAAATCCTTTCTTATATACAATCCTTGTAGTTATGTTTTTTTTTTAATCCTTGATTGATCACATTTTAAGCAATTTTTCTAATAAAAACAATGACTTAAAACATAACTACAGGGATTGCATATAAGAAGGGATTAAAAACCAGAGATAACGAAATTCTAATTTTTAACAACCTCGAACCAATCCATTTTGATTATACAATCCCGTCGTTATTGTTTTTTTAATCCTTCTAAAGCATTAGCAAAAAAACATAACTACAGGGATTGCATATAAGAAGGGATTAAAAACCAGAGATAACGAAATTCTAATTTTTAACGACAGGCTATAACCTCGAACCCTTCCATTATGGTTTTTAAATCCTTTCTTATATACAATCCTTGTAGTTATGTTTTTTTTTAATCCTTGATTGTTCACATTTTCAGAAATTTTTATAATAAAAACAATAACTTAAAACATAACTACAGGGATTGCATATAAGAAGGGATTAAAAACCAGAGATAACGAAATTCTAATTTTTAACAACCTCGAACCAATCCATTTTGATTATACTCGATGATCAAGTTTTTAAAAAATCATAACGAAAGGGATTGTATAATCAAGCGGATTTTATATTGTGACAATAACGACAAGGATTGTATTTTAGAAAGGATTAGATCAGACTTCATATTTGGCACACGAAAATTAACAATTAGAAAAAACCAAATCATATTTTGATCTAATCCCTTATAAAATACAATCCTTGTAGTTATTGTTTTTTAAAAAACTTGAACATCGAGTTATACAATCCCGTCGTTATTGTTTTTAAATCCTTTCTTATATACAATCCCTGTAGTTATGTTTTTTTTTCTTGTCTCCAATCCCTATCATTATAAAATATGCCCACAAAAAACCCCTACAACCAAGAATCCATAGACAAAAAACTTGCAGACATCCACCAATTAGAACAACAGCCTTTAGAAGGGGCAGAACAATCTAAAGCATTAGCGAAAGCTTATGTTGATCTGAGTGACGAATATAAAAAGATAGGCACGCCCACCGCATTAGCACAAGCTATCTCTGCCAGTGAGCAAGCGATTCACTACGCAGAACAATTGCCTGTCGCGGTGGATGAATATCGTGATGTGCTAGCCAGTGCTTATATTGGATTAGGCGACGCACAAATAAGGTTAGGCACACCCACTGATTTGCAACAGGCACTCGCCTCTTATAACGAAGCTATCCAGTTAAGAAAAGCGTTGCCACTGGATAACCACGCATATCGCAATAACTTGGCGATTGCTTATCGGAGATATGGCAACGCACAAAATGATTTAGGCACACCATCCGATTTGCAGCAAGCGATAGACTCATACAACCAAGCCATTAAGCTGAGTGAAGAGTTACCCTTAGATAACCCTGAGTATCGCAACGATCTGGCTAGTGCCTACAATAATCGTGGCAACGCACAAAGCGACTTAGGCACCCCATCAGATTTGCACCAAGCGATAGACTCATACAACCAAGCCATCAAGCTTCGTCAAGAGCTACCCTTAGATAACCCTGAGTATCGCAATGATCTGGTTAAGACTTATGTGAATCGTGGCATCGCACAAAGGAAGTTAGGCACCCCATCCGATTTGCAGCAAGCGATAGAGTCATACAACCAAGCCATCAAGCTGAGTCAAGAGTTACCCTTAGATAACCCTGAGTATCGCAACGATCTGGCTATGGCTTATATGAATAGTAGCAACGTACAATTGAAGTTAGGCACCCCATCCGATTTGCAGCAAGCGATAGACTCATACAACCAAGCCATCAAGCTTCGTCAAGAGTTACCCTTAGATAACCCTGAGTATCGCAACGATCTGGCTAGTGCTTATATGAATCGTGGCACCGCACAATTTAAGTTAGGCACCCCATCCGATTTGCAGCAAGCGATAGAGTCATACAACCAAGCCATCACTATTACCGAATCACTAAATAAGCATGTTTTAGCATATGTTGAGGTTCGAGCAAGAGCTTTTGGCAATAAAGCAATAGCTTGCTTGCAAAACAGTGATTTGGAAGAGGCTAACAATGCCGCCGAAGAAGGACTGGAACTATTGCGAGATTTAGAAATCAGCGGCGTGTATGTTTTGCGATCCTTGCGTGAATGGTTGTTTCGCATCACTATTAACACTTATTTAGCAATGGGTCCTCACTTTCTCATCGAATTACTATTAGAACATCTGGAACCCAATAATGAAGGGGCAGCACCACAATCGGAAGCCATGCACAAAGAGGCACTACAGGGTTTACAACAACTGTATTTAATGGCAGCCCGAGGGCATCCAGAATGGCTCATGGATATCCAGCAAACGATAAGCCAATTAGCCCTCATTCGCGCCCGTTATTTTATCGGCACCGCCACTGGGGCGCAACTCATGGCACAATATCACGAAGAAAATGAAAAAGATATAAAGCGTGCTGAACAAATCTTAGTTGATTATACAAAACAATGCCCTACCGATGTCGAAGGCTATATCAACTTAGCCAATTTCTATCGGCGGCGACAACAAACACCCACAGCATCACAAACTTATGAAACCGCCATCAATACCGTAGCACACCATCTGCCTAAACAAATCGATAATGAGACTTTAGCATCCGTGATTGCGATGATAATCAAACTCATTGATTTGGCAGCCGAACTACAATTTGCGCCCGCCTTTGCCCAACCCGCTGATAGCGATTCCGCTCGGCAACAAATGTTAAAACACTTCAATGCAGCGATGGCTTGGCTAAATAAATGCCCGCCTCGTTTGCCAGAAAAATTACGCGAAGCGGTAGAACTGCAAATCACCCAAACCTTAGTGCCTCAGTTTGAACAAAAACAAAATGAATGGTTTAAACAACAAGATACGGCACAGCTTCAACAATGGCAAAAACAAGATCAAGCCAAACAAACGCAAAAACAGCAATGGCTATCACAAGCTCTGAAAGCATTGCCGAAAACCGAACAACAAATGATGGAAGCCTTCTTAAAACTGCAAGAAGACTTAGCCCAATTAGAACGCACATCCAATACCGCCGACATCAGCGACATTTTAGCGCAACGCATCCAAACCCTGATCCACCAACTACATGACAGCGAATTAGCGACTGCCATGGAAAAACTGGCACAAACCTTAAGCGAAGTCTGGCAAGTATTAGATGAACAAGATCGTAAACTATTAGCTACCGGCCTACATTGCCTAAATGATGACAATCTGTTACGATTTGCTGGCATCAGTTTAGGATTAGCCGTAGAAAAAAACTTACTCGAACGCTGTTTTTACCCACTCCGCGAACAACTACAACGAACCAATCAGCCCCAAGAAGACGAAAACATGTCAGACTTTATTGAGAACAAACGCAAATTAACGTTGGGGCGTATGGTAGTGATCATTAAGCACATTATTGTTCCACAAAAACCTGAACAGGAAGAATCGCAAGATCACCTGCTTGAAATCGCATTCTCACAATATTTATCCCAACAACCTTGGGGAATTCGCCTCTTAGAATCAATCGACAAAAAACGGATAAAAGGGCTTCACAAAATCACAGACATACGCAACAAATGCGCTCATCCTGATCCTGAAGAGACACCGAATCGCGACAAAATAGAAAAAATGCTCGAAAGTGTCGTCACGGGAGAACAGGCGTTTTTTCGGTATTTTGTGGGGGCGTTTGTGTAGGGTGGGTAGGAATGAAATGGAAACCCACCATTTTGGCGGATCGGTTCGGTGGGTTTAACTCGTAAGCCGTATATGTTTGATTGATAAATTGTCATTTCGTGCCTCGTTCCCATCGCTCCAGCGTGGGAATGCATACCACGACGCTCCAGCGTCGACTAAAAGTTTTCCTTGTTCCCATCGCTCCAGCGTGGGAATACATACTACGACGCTCCAGCGTCGACTTTTTTATAAGGTGTGACGCAGGAGCGTCACGATCTGCATTCCCAACGAAGACGTTGGGAACGAGAAATTTTCCTTGTTCCCATCGCTCCAGCGTGGGAATACATACTACGACGCTCCAGCGTCGACTTTTTTATAAGGTGTGACGCAGGAGCGTCACGATCTGCATTCCCAACGAAGACGTTGGGAACGAGAATTCACCATTTTTTTATAAGGTGTGACGCAGGAGCGTCACGATCTGCATTCCCAACGAAGACGTTGGGAACGAGAAATAAAAAGCTGAAGCTTTGAACTCCAAAAAATACGAGGTTCAACAATATCAACACCATGAATATCATAACAAATCCTTTTATTTCAAAAACTTATACACCAATAGCCCAACATACTCGTTTTTTATATCCATTTTTGATGGATCGGAATAAAGTCACTGAGGCGTTGGCAGCTTTACAAACCTTCACGCATAGTGGGCGTAATAACAAAAGGCATCCGATTTGGGAACCAATAGACAAACCATTTGGTTTTTATCGCCAAGAGATGTTGGATAGAGTGACGCAATTTTTATTTTCAGGGCAGCCGGGAAGTTGTCGCTATTTAAAAGTCAATCTCAAAACGGCTAATATTTGGTTCGGTGAAGAAATCCATAGCACCGAATTCAATCTGAAAGCCACATTAAATAAGCAAGCCGGTATTGAAGTGTTTTTATCTCATTATGGCGTGGGCGTGTTATCAATCACATTAACTGCCCAAGAATTGAGTGATTTTGATGAATTAAAGCGATTTAATTATCGCCTATCGCAAGGCAAAGACAACAAGATTCCATCGTTATCGTTGCCGGTTCCCCCAGCACATCCGAAAATGGCGCAAGATAATTTGTCTGAACCGCCAGCCGCCGATGCCCCATTAAAGGCGCGTTTAGGAAAACGTGGAGGCGCATTTACCTTAGTCGAATTAAGAGAGTTTCTATTGGCACCTCTCCAAGCACTGGGTTTCCGTTCCATACAAGCACAATTCTCGGTTTATACCGTCGTGCATTTTGATAACACGGTGGATTTTGCCCAACCAGCTATCTGTGAACAATTGCAATCCCTATTAGCCTCATTAACCCATCTTGAAGAACCCACTCATCCGGGCAGTTTGGAATTGGTTAATCAAATCATGAACCCCTGTCATTGGGCAGGCGTAGGCACATTAGGCGTGGCGCATTTAACGGCGGAACAACAAGCCTCCCAACAAAAATCATCAGCACCTTATGATCGCGTGCCCAATGTGCTACATAAATATTTCATTTCCTACCTCAGTGCCCTAATGCAACGCTTCACCTTAGAAGGCATTTTAGATGAAGCGGCAAAGATAGTTCGCCAGAAAGGCACCGCCACCGATCAAGAAGAATTACAGGCTTTGCATAACAATACCTTGGATTTCACTGTCACCGGTTATTTCACCGAAATCAGTAGCCGCGAAGTGATCAACCAATTTTACCGTCTTGCCCAAACCGGGTTACGCGTGCCAGAAACCTTTCAAATAGTTCAACACAGCTTACACTATATTGACATTAACAATGATGCCAAATTTCAGCGTCAGGTTTCTGGTGAACTGCGTGGCGTTGCCGAAAAACTGGATAACAATGTTGACGAAGTGACTAACGTACAAAGAAAAATGGAATGGCTAGAGATATTTTTTGTCTCGTTTTACGCGGCTGAATTATCACACCTCATCGCCAAAAATTTTGACTTTGAAAAGATTTACAGTGCTTGGAGCATCGGCATTTGGGCAATATTCGCTGGTATTATCGCCTTCTCAACCTTGCATCCCCATGAACAGATTGAAGGCAAAAAAAACCGTAAACTGACAAAAATCCTCACGATCATCCTATTAACCGTCGCGATAATCGCATGGTTTATTTTGGGCAAATGGTACTATAAATAAACCTGTTAGGTATACTCTGGGGTGTTAAATCTGAATCCATTTTGCTGATTTTTTTTCACCCCATTTTTCTGTCTGAATCAGAATTTTCAGAATAAAACGAGTAGAATCATTAACTGGTTCACATTATAATTAAGTCATTTATTATATTGATAGTTTAAAAAATCCATAAAAATCAGTAAGTTATTTATAATATGACCCAATATAATGAAGTATTTATTCTGAAAATTCTCAAATTCTGAAAATTCTGATTCAGACAAGAAAAGAGTGAAAATTTCTTCGCCGTATCACCTCAAATTTAACACCCCAGGTTTACTCTATCTCACATTACCGTTTTTTAGGCATTCTCTCAAAAATTTGAATGCCGGGCGTTAATAATTCAAAGCCCCTCTTAAATCCTCCCATTCTCTGCGGTCCCATCTTGCCTCTAATATTGGCTACCCATAACGAATATTCCTTATTTGCTTGTTGCAATTTTTTCCAAGTTCTAGGGCGCACAGCAATTTTCACTTTCATACCTTTGGCATCAATGAAAAATTCTTCCCAACCATTTCTAAGGGTTTTAGAATCTGCGGGTAATTCGTGAATTTTGACAAGAATTTCCATTTTGCCTGAGATAAGCTGATCAGGATGGGGGGGAGGTAATGGCACTTTTGGAGGCTTTGCTTTCTTTTCCTTCGCAGAGCGCATGGATTTGTTCCCGGAAACTCTCGCTTTGGCATCTTCTATATGCTGCTGTGGAATTTCTCCGCAAGATTTCCCCTCCAAATCTATGCGTTCCCCTCCCTCTATTATTTTTTTGCAATAATCTATGGTTTGTGTATAGAGTGCCAGTGCTGCCAATATTTCGTTTTTGGTGTATTTACCATCGAATACTCGACGGATTTTTTTGTGAATATATTTTTGAACGGGACGGATTTTTTCAGGTTCTCTGAAAAAAGTGTTAGGAAATTTTTCTAATAATATTTCCAAGAGTTCTTCAGGAGATAGAGGGTGTTCAGTTCTTTCATTCGTTATTTCGACTTTCCCTTGAAAGCTATCTGTTGCCGAATCTGGTTTGATAGGAATATTTGTTTTTTTATTTGATGCGGTGGGCGTTTCTATTGCCACATCTTGCGTGATAGGAATATTTTTGCTTTTTGCAACAGGGGCAGTTGGTGGTACAGGTGGTGTTTCAGAACTTTGAGGTGCTTGAGATTCTAAATCGCCAAAAGCCTCGTTTACAACAGGGGCAGTTGCTGGTACAAGTGGCACTTCAGAACATTGAGGTGTTTGAGATTCTAAATCGCCAAAAGCCTCGTTTGCATTTGCGCCGATAAATGTTTGTTCAGTATCCTTATCCTTGTAAAGATACCAACCTCGTTTTCCGGTTCGCGTGTGTTCACAATAAGCATCTTCACCATATAAAGATTTGGCGAGTTTATTGAGATCAGTTTTAGTAATTCGTTTAGTCATAGTTCAGTTAATCAGTTATCAGTAGAATTATTCGGATTTAATTTATTTCAAGGCTGAGTTCCACCGATTCCATCGGTGGCTATTTTTAACCCCTTCGGGGTAACACATCAACGTCAATTCCTAACCCCGAAGGGGTGAAACGTCAATAGCCATAGGTGAAACCTATGGAACTAATTTTTTTGCCTCCTTCAAAAACTTGAAGATCAAGTTAATACCTTCGCCAATTCACGCACTAAAATTGTGTTTATTCATCTCGAATACCGAAAATAGGTGAAATTGATCATTTTGCTTTCACCAATTCATGTTCCACCGATTCCATCGGTGGCTATTCACTTTTAACCCCTTCGGGGTAACACATCAACGTCAATTCCTAACCCCAACGGGGGTGAAACGTAAATAGCCATAGGTGAAACCTATGGAATTATTTAAGGCTTCAATTAAAAACCTTGTTATATGTCCGTGAATTGACGAAGGTATTATCAAGTGGAAAAAACCTTATTTCCGAACAACTCTAATTATTCAATTATCATCGGACTTACACACTTAATAATTAAATTCATTTAAAATCAATTATTTACAAATTTACACGCTTTTATTTCACGCTTTTATTTCAATTTAAAAGTAATAAAATCAAAAGGTTATATTTTTAATGCGTCAGTCCTACATTCAGTTTGAAGTTAGGTAAAGCCAAGAGCGAATTCCCTTGGCTTAGGGACGACGCAGGAAATAATAGACGCGTGAGAACCCTAAGACCTGTCAGGTTTTTAAAACCTGACAGGTCTGCAGCTAGGTCAGTTATTTGTTGCGGTGTCCCTTACCTTTTTGCTATAAATCAGGACCAATCGTTATATGTAGCCTCCATGGCTTTCCCTCTTCATTCAAAGCCGTTGCCACATCAACGCGAATTAAACCCACTGGCGAGTGCCAACGTACACCCACGCCTGCCCCCTGTTTTAGCGGTTCGGACAAACCATTAAAAGCATTACCAACATCATAAAATATCGCTAAACTCCATTTTTCTAAAATTTTATGATCATATTCAATACTGCCCACTAATAGGTTTTTGCCACCTATCACTTGCCCTTCTAAATTTTTTGGCCCAAGCGTTTGATAATCATAACCCCGTACACTGCGATCACCGCCGGCAAAAAATCGAATGGAAGGGGGCAAATCATGAAAATCACCAGACAACAAAGAGATAGCACTATAACCAACATCACCCCTTGCAATTATCCGTCCATCTTTTAATAATTGATGAATAAATATCGTATTTAAACGAGTTTGCAAAAAAGAAGTATTGGAACCAACATTATTTAATGCCCCTCGTACATCTAACTGTATCTTATAGCCATTAAGCGTATAAATACGATTATCAGCATCGACATAAGACCAATTAATATTGGGCATCAACAACCTCGCATGTCCAGTGTCGCTGCCTATGGCATATTTTTCGTCGCGGTATTCTATACCAATAACTTCGCTTAATGGTTTGTCAAAGAAGCGGCGTGTATTATTTTTACTGATACCCAGTAAAAAAACTTCACTCTCGCTGGTATCTGTCCTTTCATCTTTATAACCGGCTGTTATCGTCAAAAAGCTGTCGGGACGAAGACCCATAGGAATAAAATAACGTGCTGTCGCGCTTCGACGTATTTCTGACAGTTCTGTCTTAGCAGAAAATTGATGTCCATAACGATTAATATATCGCCGCTTCCATTCAAGGCTACCGCGCGGTCCCGTGTCTGTACCATAGCCAATGCCGGCGGCATATTTATCCTGTTTGCGCGGCTTTAAAGTGACGTTGACGGGTAGGTGTGAATCACCGGTTGGTGAGGAATGTGCAATATCTACATCTACCTTCTCAAAATAATCACTATTACTCAAAGCATTTTTAAAGTTTAATATCTTGCTAACTGTGTAATAATCGCCCGATTTAAAAGTTAAAAATCGTTGTAAAAGTGATTCATTAAATGAATATTCCTCTTGATTAAATGTCACAGGACCAAAAATATAGCGTCGATTGGACTCAAAATCTAATGAAATCTCAGCAGCATAAGCCTGCTCATCAATACGAATTTCATGTTTAGTGAATTTGGCATCGAAATAGCCATACTCTTCGGCGATATTGCGTAATACACGTTTCGCTTTTTCATAGTTAGGGTGGTTAATCGTATCGCCGACTTTAATGGGAAAATCGTCGAATTGCTTTTGAAAAACCTTCTCATCTTTTGCGCTGCCACCGATAAGCACTTTTGTTATTTTTAAGGGTTCTCCTAATTTAATGACATACTTTGCTTGCCATACTGCTTCGTCGTCGTTACTCGAAAGGGGAATTAATTCAGCGGTGGTGATATCAGCACGATAATAACCAAATGGCTCTAAAGCCTTTTTTATTTCTTCAGGTGCTTGTTTGTGAAGGCGTTTAATACGAGTGGCTGAGAGACGTGGATGATTTTTTTGCTGTTCAAGGCTCAAATAAGCTAACACATTGTCAAGTAATTCGCCTTTTATGCCTTCAATCTGGATTTGCACCTTATTCTGACTGGCATATAGGTTCTGACAAATACCTAGTAAAAATAGGGATAAAAAGACGTTGATAATAAATTGTCGAGTCATTCATGGAGTCATTGAATTGATTGAAACAAAAACTTAAGAAGGGTTTCGAGGTTCAAATTTTTTTCCGAAAAACTTGAACCTCGAAGACAGTTTTTGAAAAATTAGGAATGAGAATTCAATAAAACCCGAAATTAAACCTGACAGGTTTTTGCAACGAAGTAGCGGAACGCTCAACCTGTCAGGTTTTGCCAAAAGTTTTGGAAGTTATTAAATCCTCATTCCTTAGTGAAAATCCATATATAGATGTTCAATAGAGTTTAGCAACTTCGTGCTGGAACGCTCAACCTTCAAGGTTTTCAAAACCTTGAAGGTTTTTTAGTCAAATTATTTATCTGAACGTCTATATACGGGGATTGAATGTCATAAAGAATTAGGGGTGAGGTGCATTTCTTGTCGGTTGAAATTATAACGGATTGATTTTTAAAGGATATTTTTTGGATGGTCCCCAAAAAAATATCAACGAGATCAATGAAGCGATGACTCAAGCATTTTAATATTAGGGCAACCATAAAGGATTTGCCCCTAGCAACACGTAAAATCAATGCAATCCCACGCTTGAGCAGTTAAATCAATGGCATTAACTATTCATTTTGGCTTTCACTGTTTCGTGTTTGCTTGACGGAATCAAGTCTTATGTTTCTGTTTTGCAAAT
>Ga0233403_10001367_pt1 | contig 11453 bp, 11 predicted proteins | sample Na_oxic_1_MG_FD_179866 | JGI IMG/M metagenome (GOLD analysis project Ga0233403, IMG submission 179866) | Seawater microbial communities from Saanich Inlet, British Columbia, Canada - Na_oxic_1_MG | ecosystem: Environmental > Aquatic > Marine > Inlet | place: Canada: British Columbia | collected...
TCATGCGCGGATTCAAGAATTTCTTTCACCAACGCCTGGCTTTTTTCCGGCTCCGAAAACATTAACGCGCCTCCACAACAAGCCACTTTTTTGTCGTAGTCAGGTATGGAATCGGCACCTAGCGTTTCTATCATTTTGTCTAAATAGACAGGATTTTCAAAAGATTCACCGCTGATACCAAAGGGGCGATTTGTTTGGCAACCAACATAGCCGGCAATCTTGATTCCTTCCAAGGGCTTTTTGACGTGTTTTTTCATTTCGTCATAGCCAATGTCTTCGATCAACACTTCGACAAAATGGCGTACTTTTTTCTCGCCTTTGAAAGTTAAACCACCTTCTTTTAGGGCTTCATTAGTTTCAGCCATTAATTCAGGGGATTTTTTTAAGCGTTCATCTACTTCACGAGTGGCTAACCAACAAGCAGCGCAAGTCGCTACCACATCTTGCCCAGGATGATGTTCTTCAGATAACGCGATATTACGCGCTGATAATGCTAAACGTGGCAATTCACCACCGCCGGCGTAGCCGATAGAAGCGGAGCAGCAATTCCAATCCGGAATTTCATTCAATTGAATGCCCAACACCTTGCAGATGGCTTGGGTTGAACGCAACTGATTGGAAGAAGATGCGCCTTTTTGCGAGGAACAGCCGGGGTAAAAGGAATAATCTTTAGCCATAATTTATCTGTCTCCTTATGAGGCTTGTTGGAATTTAGCAGCTTTCGCTTTTTCGATTTTACGGGCTTTTTTCAAAATAGCCAGTAACCCTTTGCTGTCTTTACAGCCATGCCCACTAAAAACTTCAAACGGATTCATGCGCTTCGTTTTGTACATTCCCAGCCCAACTTTTTGCATTTTCAGGGAGGTTTTAATCCCCTCAATAAAGCCATTCATAAAATATAAGCTCAAACCGAGTTTGAGTTCATTAACCCGCCCTTTTTTGGTTAAGTTATTCCAAAATCGTATGGCAAATTTTCGGGTTTGTTGGTTTTCCGGTACAAGCCTTAACCGGCTGGCATAGTGAGCCAAACCGTGCATGATATGGGTAATGGGCAATTCGCGTGGGCAACGAGCAATGCAATTATAGCAAGACGTACACATCCACATTGAACTAGAGCCAAGCACTTCATCACGTTTATTGGCGCGGATCATCATAAAAATTTCTTGTGGTGGATGATCCCAATGGGGACCCAGTGGGCAAGAGCCAGCACACACACCACATTGCATACACATACGAACCCAATTTCCTTCTTCAACATTGGCTTCGACTTCACGCAGGAAGTTGTTGCGATATTTTTTCATATGTAATGGTTAATGGTTAATGGTTAATGGAACAAAGAAATACTATAGATTTTCAGATAAATAACTTCCAAAAACCTGTCAGATCTCGAATACCTGACAGGTTTAACGTGCGTAGTTATTTTTCTGAACTTCTATATTTAAAAAAAAACAGTACTTCTTGCACTCAATTTTCACAGTCATCAGAAATACTATTTTTTAAAATAGTATTTCTAACACACACCATTCTTTAAAATTTGAACGGATTCATACCAATCTTTTCAATGGTTTCTGCCATGTCGTTGATAATCGTGGGTACTCGTTCAATGTCTGTGATGGCAATTTCATAAGTTTGCACCCGTTCCGTTTCCAATTGAAGCTGTTTCAAGGTGTCATCAATCTTTGACATCCTGTAATGTGCCATCTCACTGCCCTTCACGAAGTGACATTGATAATCGTCGCCCTTTTGACAACCCATCAGGATAATGCCGTCATAGCCACTGTTCAGTGCATCGCTGATCCAGATGGTATTCACTGAACCCAGGCAACGTACAGGCATAATGCGTACATAAGCACTGTATTCTCGTTTATTCATGCCAGCCATATCCAAAGCGGGATACGCATCGTTTTCACAGGCTAATAGCAAAATACGGGGCTTTTCATCAAACTCATCCGGCATATCAACCGATTTGAGGGCTTGCCCAACGGTTTCAACGGAATAATTTTCAAAGGAAATCACGCGCACCGGGCAGGCACCCATACAGGTACCACAGCGTCGACAACGTGCCTCATTAAATTGGGGATAACCTTTTTCATCCTCATTAATCGCACCAAATGGACATTCGACGGTACATCTTTTGCATTGCGTACAGCCCTCTTTGCGGAAACTGGGGAAACTCAAATCTCCAGAACGGGGATGGGCTGCTCGCCCTAGGGCAGCATTTTCTAAAGCTTGAATCGCTTTTAGGGCAGCACCGGTGGCATCATCAGTGGCTTGCGCCATATCCATTGGACGACGAACGGGTCCGGCAGCATAAATTCCAGTACGGCGTGTTTCGTAAGGGAAACAGATAAAATGGGAATCGGTAAAACCGTTCACCAATTGAGGTATATCTGGACCCTGGCGATATTCCAAATTTAAAACCGATTCACCAGCTGGAATTTCAATTTCAGGGGCTGCCTCTTCTTTACCTTCTTCTTGCGTCGCATCTATCTCAACATTAACCCCAGAATTAGGTACCATGCCGGTCGCTAATACCACTAAATCAGCTTCATAAGCGGTTTCTTCATTTAGAATTAAATCCTTAAATTTGACCGTGATCTGACCGGACCCAGGCACCACTTCGCTAACTTGCCCTTTCGTAAAGGTAATTCCTTTATCCTGACCATTGCGATAAAAATCTTCACCACCAGCCCCAGGCATACGCAACTCAGTGTAAAGGACCATGGCATCAATATCTGGATTGGCATCCTTAAAATACATCGCCTGTTTGACGCTCGTCATACAGCAATGACCTGAACAATAGGATAAATGCCCTTCCTGATCACTACGTTGCCCAACGCATTGAACAAAAACCACGTTTTCAACTGCTTTACCATCGGAAGGACGCTTGATTGCGCCACCATTGACTTGTTTAGCTAATGCTTCTAATCCCAATTGATCAACAATATCTGGGGATTTGCCATAAGCAAACTCAGGTAACTGGCTCGCAGGATATGGCTTAAAGCCACTGGCTTGAATAATCGCACCGAATTGTTCAGTGACACTTGAACCACCCGCCTGGGTAATATCGGCACTAAAACGCCCAGGTGCGCCGTCGGTTTTACTTATGGTAGAATTAAGATGGACCGTGATTTTATCATGATCCTCAACCTGTTTGATTAAATCAGCAATGCCACTATCTTGTGGAGCCGCAAACGGTGCGCGATTAGGGATACGTTTATAAAGGTTCGCAGCGGTGCCTCCTAAAACTTCCGTTTTTTCAACAATCGTCGCAGAATAACCGGTTTTAGCCACCTCAATCGCAGCAGTCAAACCGGTCAAACCACCCCCAACAACCAGCACATGCGGTGTCCGTCCCTGCTCATCACTACTGGCGGGCAAAGTCATAAAATTAACTTCAGCACTCGCCATGCGGATATAATCATCAGCCATCTCTTGCGTGGTTTCTTGCGCTTCATCATTATCCGGGCGCACCCAGATTACCCCTTCACGCAAATTAGCACGAGACATCGCGACATTTTCAAAATTAAAGGCATCGGTTTTAGCCCGTCTGGAACAACCGGCAATCATCAAATGCGTCACGTCACCTGCATCGATATCCGCCTGAATCATTTTCACGCCATCACTATTACATAGAAAATCATGCTGTTTAGCAAAACTCATTTTGCCTTCACGTTTAGCAATCATTTCCAATTGATCGGTATCCAAACGATCAGCGATGCCGCATCCTTTACAAATGTATGCGCCTAATTTCTTATCAGCCATCGTTTATCCCTCCACCGTGGCGAGTTGGTTAACAACTTGAATCGCACGCAAAGCACTCGCTGTCGCATTTTGCGCCGCCCGGTTCACATCTAAAGCATCCGAGGCACAGCCTGCAGCAAACATGCCTCCATTATCAGCATCATTTTCGATAAAACCATGCTCATTGACCGTGAGATTAATTCCTAATTGGCTGAAATCAACACTCGGCTGCATACCAATCGCTAATACCACTAAATCATGGGAATTGCTATAACGATGATAGCCTTCCGTATTCACACCCTGTAAAACAGGATTATCGGTCGCTTTATCCAGGGTAATATTAGCCACTTTGGACTTAATGAAATGCACCGTATTATCCGCTTTGGCTTTAGTATATAAATCCTCAAAACGGTCAATCGCCCGGATATCAATATAATAAATAGTCGACTTGCCCTCATCACCATATTGCTCACGCACATAAGTCGTTTGTTTAAGCGACGCAGTACAACAAATACGGGAGCAATGTTTCAGATAATTACGATCACGCGAGCCGGCACATTGGATAAAGGCAATATCTTTTGCCTCTTTCCCATCGGATGGGCGCAAAATTTTACCGCCGGTTGGACCCATCTTATCCTTCATGCGTTCAAATTCAACGCTCGTGATGACATTTGGAATGCGATCATAGCCGTAAGGCTGAATTTTATTGGCATCGAACGGCTGCCAGCCGGTCGCCCAAATAATGGCACCCACATTCAGCGTCAAATTTTCCGCCTGCATTTCCAAATCAATGGCATCATATTTGCATGAATTTTTAGCCTTATCAGCCTCCGCGCTACCAATCAGGCGCGGATCGACTACATAACGCTGTGGATAAGCCATAAAAAAGGGTAAATAAGCCCCTTTTCGTTTATTCAAACTGTAGTTATATTCATTATCAAATTCAGTTTCAACCGCCTCATTACACGCACCACAAGCGGTACAATTTTCATTCACATAACGCGGGGCAACATTAACCTTCACAGTATAATCACCCTTATCCCCGGTGACTTCACTCACTTCAGCCATCGTAATCACACGCAGCTTACGATTCGCCTTAATCCGACGTAGGTTAATTTCAATACCACAAGTCGGGTGACACATTTTAGGGAAATACTTATATAATTGAGCCACCCGCCCCCCAAGGGCAGGATTTTTTTCAATTAAAATCACGTCTTTGCCACACTCAGCAGCCTCTAACGCGGCGGTCATCCCGCTGATTCCCCCCCCCACAACTAAAATAGTCTGGTTGGTTGCAACGACATCAGTCATGCGATTCCTCCACAAATTTAAAAGTCTCTATCGTAAAAACAGAGTTTAAGTATATTAGCATACACTGTTATAGTTTAAAATACAAATGATAGAACAAAAAAATGAACCTAAATAAATGTAATAAATGGGTTCAAACCGATCTATTATACTTCAATAAAAATTTTTGATCAGCACCTTTTGTAAATTGGAAATTTTGAATTTTGAATTAGAATTAACTAATCGTAGGGTGCGTTCCACGCACCATTTAATTAGTGCCTGACAGAAAACCCAGGCGTAAACCTGCCAGGTCTTAAAGACCTGGCAGGTTTTTTCTATAGATGTTCAGAAAAATAATTTTTTGATCAAACCTGCCATGTTTTGGAAACCTGGCAGGTTTTGTGAAGTTATTTATGTGAAAAACTATATATCCCAAATTTTATTTGGGAATACCTTCCCTCTACCACCTAAAAATCCATCCTACGCTTTTTACTTTTACAAGTTTAATACCAATTTTAAAGCCTGTTTAATAGGCTCAAGTTCTTCTTCTGAGAGTTTACCAAGTAATTCAGATTGGATGCGACTTTCATCTATAACCCGAACTTGAGTAATTTTTGCCCAACATTCTACGTTATTTCCACCAGTGCCATTAGGTAAATGGACAGTGAGAGGGAATTGAGCGGATGGTTTTTGTGATGTCAGCGGAATCACAATGGCTGTACCACAGTTTTGTAAAGCTTGAGTTTGCACAATTAAACAAGGGCGGGCAATACCTTGTTATTCACGTCCTGTAGTAGGCGAAAGTTTTATTCGGTGAATGGCACCACGATTAAGAATCAAAACAATCCCTCCTTCCCAGTTAGATTGGCATAGTCTTCTATTCCTTCTTCAGCAAAGGTTTTTTCTTCAGCCCGGTTCAACTTGGTTGTTTCCGTTTTCAATAACGCCTCAAGTGCATTAGGATTGTTATAGACATTAAAGTCAAGTCTATTCCATTCACTTGTTTGTATGGGTGGTTGTGTGTGCTTTTCAGTCAGTTTAATTGTTCGCCAAATTTCAATAGGCACAATAACAGCAGTTGCATGACCTATTTCATTTGAAATATATTGGATAGTTGGTTTCATTTGGATAGCAGGTTTCATTTGGATTCCTCTTCATTTGCTATACTTTCCTCTCAAGTTCATGTAGATGGAGTTTTACTCCTTATAAATGGGTTCAAACCGATCTATTATACTTCAATAAAAATTTTTGATCTGCACCTTTTGTAAATTTGGAATTGGGAATTTTGAATTTTGAATTAGAATTAACTAATCGTAGGGTGCGTTCCACGCACCATGTTGGAACTTGGTTGAAGCCATCATGCGAAATAACGATAACGGAATATGGTTTATCGCTAGTGGAAATTGTGAATTGGAAATATGTAGGTAAATCGAATTAATGTTTCAAATTTTATAACATATCACTTTATAAATGAGTTCAAACTGATCTATTATACTTGAATGTTCTAGCTTTTAAAGTCAAAAGACTTAAAGAAATACTTTTTTTTTGCAAGTATTTCTAAATTGGAAAACTTTGTTCTGAAGTAATTGGGAATTAGAATTAACTAATTGTAGGCTACCATTTAATTATAGTGATTTGAAATAAAATTTGTGAAAATGTTAAACTGTGTAGAAATCCGATTTTTGAAAAAATCGGATTTCTGGAATGTAGTAGTATAAGTAGTATAGGGTGGGTAGGATCAATGCCATTGGGCAGAGCAAGTCTGCTACTACGCAATCCATTATATTTCGGAACTGTTTGATTGCGGTGGGTTTATCTACCCACCCTACGCTACTTTGTCTAAATCAGAATAGGTGGGCAACCACGTTGTTCACTTGGCAGAGGCTTAATAGATGCTAGAAAAAATCAAGTTTGAGAAGTTTACCGCCTTTGAAAGTTTGGAAATACCATTCTCTACCGGCATCAATATTTTCATCGGAGCCAATGGTACCGGCAAAACGCATATCCTCAAAGCTATTTATGCCACCTGCGAGGTCACGAAAAGCCAAAAATCTTTGGCTGAAAAGATGAACCGTGTTTTCTTACCGTCTGGCGAACAAATAGGGCGTTTGGTCAGAAGGAGCAAAGCGCATCTCTCTGGCTATTTTGAAGTCACTCGCAGACTCGCGGACCGACAAAAATCAATTACAATACGGCTTTCGTTAACGAATCACACTAAAGAACCCGAAAAAGTGACTCTATCAGGAAGCGACAAGCAATGGTTGGAACACTCAGTGGAGTCGGTTTATATTCCGGTTAAAGATATGATGGCTAATGCCCCTGGTTTTCGGTCACTTTATAATCTCCGCCAAATCCACTTTGAAGAAGTGTATGCAGACATCATTGATCGGGTATTTTTGGGACCTTTGCGAGGCACCATGGAAACAAAATGGAAAAAACTGATGACGATTTTGCAACAGGCTATGAATGGCAAGATTATCAGCAAAAATGAAGAATTCTTTCTCAAAAATAAACAAGGCGAATTAGAATTTACTCTGCTGGCTGAGGGCATTCGTAAATTAGGATTACTTTGGCTACTTATCCAGAATGGCACACTTCTAAATGGCACTATATTGTGTTGGGACGAGCCTGAAGCCAGGTAGGGTGGGCAACGTCTTTGTCCACCAATCTACTTATTTTCACGGTTTTGATTTCTGCTCAGTATACTTGGTATCGTTTTTCCTCAAATCATCTAAAGATAAACCACGATATTCAAAAGTATAACCTTTTAAATGTTGTTCTAGCTTGCTGGCTTTTTCTTTTAAGCGGCTTAGGCGAATCTGCTTGGGATTACGTTTAACTTCGGCTATCAAGGCGGTTTTATCCAGTTCATTCAGTGCCACAATATCAATTTCATTTTTGTTTCCCGCTTCCCAGTAGTTGCCAATAACACTGTAGCGACCACTGTTTGCCAGTTGCTCTTGAAACAAACGCTCCAGCCATTGACCACTGTAAGTGGCAAAATCCCGTTGAATCATTTTCTGTAAAAATTTAAAATTACCGATTTCAACAGCACTACGATAATAATATACAAAACGAAACCAGAAACTTAAAAAGGCATCCCTCATACGATATTTCACTTGGCGAGTATTGGGTTTTGATAAAATAGGAACAATTCGCTGAATAATCTCAAATTCCCGTTCTAAGCGTTGCAAATAAGGCCCCACTGAGAGTTCCAAAACAGATTCAATTTGGCTGCGGCTGGTTTTTCCATTTGCAATACAAGCAAGAATAGAGAAATAAGTACTCTGTTCACCGCCAAACTCTTCAACCAGACGATACTTTCCTTCTTCAATGACTAAGCTATGTTCACTCAACCATTGCTGCCATAATTCAGAATTAACATCTGTTCTGCTTAGCCAATCTAAATATTTTGGTACTCCACCACTTAGGGTATACCAAATCAACAAATTTTCTGGGCTAAAGCGATCTTGGTCTTTTAGCAATTCAGCAATATAAAGCGGCTTAAGTGGTTGCAGGTTGAGACGATTATCCGCACGTCCGAACAAAGGTTCTTTGCTGTCTTGAAATATTTTTGTCATGAGTGAATATAAAGAACCACAACAAATGAGGTGTATGCGACTGTGCAAACGATTTTGATCCCAAAGGTTTTGCAGATCAGAAAAAAAGCCGTTGTTAAGACGGGCAATATCCTGAAATTCATCCAATATAACTGTTAAAGGATGTTGCTTTGTATATTCAAACAGGATAGATAGGATGTCGCTTAATTGAGAGGGCTTGCCGAAAATGGGGATGTCTAGCTGTGTGCGTATTTGATCAGCAAACTCTTCACAAAGCAATGGTTCAGATTTGCGTGAAATGAACAAATAAAGTGCTTTTTTGTTTTGATAGACTTGTTGAAGTAATGCTGTTTTACCCACACGGCGGCGACCAAGCAATAAGCTCAAGTTTGATTGCCCGCCCGATGCTTGGTGTGACCATTTTAATAGCTGTTTGGTTTCCGTTTCACGGTTATAGAATTTCATCAAACTATTGTAACACAGATTACTGTAATAAAAATTACAAATCAGTTTTATAGCGAAAAGGAAAAAAAGTGAAATAAAGGAGCCAAGTTTGAATTTTATGTTATAGTAAAAATATTGGGTTACGTTATCACTAACCCGATCTACATGGTTACATGATTAATTTAACTTTTTTTGATTTTTATAATTAAAACGATAGCAAAGTTATAAAAAAACAGATTTTATAAATCATAAAATAATTATGTCATACGGTCAATTTGAATCAATTGAAGAAGTCGCCGGAAAATTCGACATTGAAGTTGTAGATAAGGGTTTAATTGATACGCTGAATATTGAGATACCAGATTATTTTTTCTCTGAAATGACAAGACGACTTAATGATAGTATGAGTTTTATCAACGAGGTGACTATTTGCGAGGATATTATTAAGCCTATTTTAACCCAGATAAGTGCAAAGTATAAATCGCTCTATATATGGTCACACGTAGCCTACAATGTAGATAAGGATAAAGACTTGGTTGGTGAACCAGATTATCTAATTGCCATTAGAACAAAATATGGCGGAATGGGGATACCACCACTTTGTGTTATGGAAGCTAAGAAAGAAAATTGGGAAGGAGGTTGGGCACAGACCTTGGCGGAAATGTATGCTGCTTCTCTTCAGGGCGCAAAGGTCTGTTATGGTGTTGTAACTACAGGGAAGGCTTGGGAGTTTGGTCAGTTTGAGAATAACGTCTTTACTAAAGATCCGACTCAAATATCAGCTACCAGAGAATTACAAGTGGTATTTGATACGTTAAATTGGGTATTTAGCGAAGTTAATAATTAAACTAAAATAAGTCAGTTCGTGTAGGGTGGGTAGCAAAACCCACCGCAAATTATTATTGAGGATAGGTGGGTTTTCTACCCACCCTACACGAGCTTTGAGCCCAATTATTTTAAGCAATCCAAATGTTTCCACACTTCGGACATTTTGTTGCCTCACGCTCAGCCAATAAGGCTAATAAACCGATGGGAAAAAAGCAAATAGCAACAATTATTTGCCATGCCTTAAATCCTCCTCTTGTAGCCATTACATCACATTTAGGACATGAGATTTGTTTTGCCATTAGTCATATCACTCCATAGTTACTAAGTTTGTGAAAAAATAATTCTAAAGAATCCGTTGCATCCAAACAACAAGCAAACTAAAAATCACAAGCTTGCTTCCCAAGTTTGATAAATTAATTACACTATGACTATATTTTTGTATATTAAGAGCTGTTAATCTTAGTGGTATTTGCATTACCAAAAATAGGTATAGGAAAATCCCAGCCGGATTGTATTCCCATGCTGTAACTAACTTAGCTTGGGAAATAGAAAAGAAGGAGCTTGTAACTCCACATCCAAGACATGGTATATGAAGAAGTTTTTGAAATAAACAAAAATGAAAAACACTATCAACTGTACTTTGGTGGTTATTAAAGATAAGAAACATGGTAATTATAAGCAAGCTAGAAAGTAAGTTATTGAGATGCATCTTATTTTCAAATCTCAAGTTTAATTTCTTAAAAACAAAGTTTGGTATTAAAGTGATTTCCATTTTTTACGCCTAACACTGTTCTTCTCCCGCCGTGAGAAAAAAAGCGAGTGTAGGGTGCAAACCCACCTTTTTCTAATTAAGATGATCATTTTGATTGCGGTGGGTTTATCTACCCACCCTACGCTTTGCTCCAACTTCAGCCCCGGGATTAGCCAATAGGTTTTCTGACCATTCCGCAAACGTGGGTGTAATAGACATCAACGTTATACTGCTTGCCAGTAGCGTTGTTGTCAATTTTGTCATTGTCATATTATTCTCCTCTATGGACCGGGACCTTTAGATACCAAAAACTTAGTTATCAGTGATCCCGTCAATCATTAATAGACTTGTCCCTAAAGTAAACTCTTGAAAACACTAAAAAAACTAGATAAATCAATAACTTATTAATGGACAAATGTAATAGTCAAAAATGACTTTTAATGGCTGTCCATACTACCACGTCTGTCAAAAAAGGTCAAGCATTTTTTGAAAAAATATCTTGGTCAAAAAAAATATTGATTCGCTTGCATTAATTTTAAAGGCTGTAACCAAAAAAATTAAGTTCATTTTTTAATTTGGAATTATTAATTCCTAATTGAATTATGTAGGGGCGAATCTGCGTGTTCGCCCTTTTCAAGGTATTGGGCAGCGGCAAGGTGTTTTTAGTGCAACGGCATTTTATTAAAACCGAAAATGATTCACAAATGCCTTATGAAATAAATACCGATGCACACAAAAACACGTTTGCCCGCCCTGGCTTTATATATAGGGGCAATCCTTTATGGTTGCCCTAGTGCAGAAAAGCGGAAGTTTCCAGACCACCCTAAAAGGGCAGACGC
>Ga0233403_10001369_pt1 | contig 11448 bp, 9 predicted proteins | sample Na_oxic_1_MG_FD_179866 | JGI IMG/M metagenome (GOLD analysis project Ga0233403, IMG submission 179866) | Seawater microbial communities from Saanich Inlet, British Columbia, Canada - Na_oxic_1_MG | ecosystem: Environmental > Aquatic > Marine > Inlet | place: Canada: British Columbia | collected...
CATGGCAATCACGCCCCAGAGCAGCACAAGACCGACAATTCCGATAAACAGAATAAATTGCCCAAAGGAACAGCGTGTGACACCTTTGGGAATCAATGCAGAATCCATAATTACTCCTTGAAAAACTGGAAACTGGAAACTGAAAACTGGAAATTGGAAGCCGGAAACTGGAAACCGGAAACTGGAAATAAAACCAGCCTCAAATTCCTAATTCCTGATTCCTAATTCCTGATTCCTGATTCCTATCTCTTCTTTATCACGTTGCCCTTTTCATCCCTGAGATAGTTATCTCCGGCACGTCTGACCCATTTCCGGCTGGAAAGGTAATACACCTTGGGATTTGTTCCCAGTCTTTCAAGCAGACGGAAGGCGCTTTTGTCTTGTTTCAGCTTGTATACCGCATGGTCGTGGTTGTTCAGATCACCGAAGGTGATCGCGCCTGCGGGACATGCCTGAGTGCAGGAGGTCTGATATTCCTCCTCCTCAATATCATGTCTGTCTTCATAATAGGCTTTTTCCAAAGCCAGTTGATATCTGTGGTAGCAGAAGCTGCATTTTTCCACAACTCCCCTCATGCGGACAGACACATTGGGGCTGAGAGATTTTTCCATCCCCTCGGGCCAGACCGGATCCCACCAGTTGAAGTAGCGGGCATGATAAGGACACGCGGCCATGCAGTATCGGCATCCGAAACACCGGGTGTAAATCTGGCTGACAATCCCGGTATCCTCGCTGTAGTCCGTGGCCGTGGCCGGACATACGGACACGCATGGCGAATGACCGTGCGATCCCTCGCAGTGCATGCAGGGTCTCGGCAGATAGCAGATGTCCGTGTTCGGAAAAGACTTGCCGTTTGTCAGTTTGTAAACCCGCATCCATGTGATGCTGGTCAGTTTGTCGGTCTCGTCCTTTTTGAACGGCACATTGTTTTCCGCCATACAAGCCACCATGCACGCGCCGCACCCTGTACATTTGTCCAGATTTATGACCATTCCGAACTTTTTGGCTTTACTGTGTTCATGTTTTTTTTTCATCAAAACCTCATCATTGGAAATTCGGAATTCGATTCTTCGGCAGGCTCGGAAACCTTTCGGCAGGCTCGGAAACCGAAACCGGCAAATTCGGAACCGGAGATTCGAATTTCAAAATCCGAATTTATCACACGGGTACATTGATCAGCCTTGCCCTGATTCCCCATGCCGCGTCAAGACCGGACTCCGGATCCTCCACCGGACCGACAATATCGTTCACATTGGCCCCTTTTCCGGCAAGGTAATCATCGTATGCAGTATGTCCCAGACCTCTGGGCATGGCCACGACACCGGGAGCAATTCCCTCAAACAGATGCACTCTCACCTTTGCTTTTCCCAAAGGTGTGCTCAGAAAGGCATTGTCGCCGTCATTCAGAAAGAGAAAACGGCTTCTGGCGGTTTCAGGATTTATCTGAACCACTATATCATTGCCTCTCAGAACTGTATCCGGAGCGGTCTTTGTGAGAAAGGGGGGATTGCCGATGAAACCGCTTGCAAGCCTCATGGAGTCATAGGGTATGATGATCAGCGGATATTTTTTCTCATCTCCCTCAATGGCAACTGCCTTGTATTCCTTGTCAAAAAATTTGAATTTTCCGGAAACAAGGGATTCCGCTGTGATATCCGAGGCGGCAAAGCCCTCTTCCGTCAGCGTTTCCCATTTGTCCCCCATGGTTTCCTCAAGACATGCCTGATAGCTGTCCCAGGGAAAAGCCTCGGCCACTTTGCCGCCCAGAGCTTTTGCCATCATCAGCACGACATCGCCTGTGTGCTTTGTGTCATGCAGCGGCTCGGTCACAGGTTTTGAAAGTGTTATGACGGACTTTGCCGGGTCCGCTGATGCGGGCACGTCCTCATAGCGCTCAAAACAGGTGTGGTTCGGGAGAATGAAGTCCGCGGCCGCGGCACTTTCATCCATATAGGAGGAGAAGCTGATTTTCAGCGGTATTTTGTCAAAGGCTTTTTTCACGGCCGCTGTCCCGGGGAGGGTGTAGCAGGGATTTTCCCCGGAAATGAGAAGCACTTCCACGGGACTGGTTTCCGCGGCGTTGATCACAGCGGGCAGCCTTGTGGGAAGAGATTTGGCATTGGGATATGCCTCTGTTCCCGCACCGTCAGTTCTGGGTGCTGCCATGCCTTTCTGTGCGATCTCATCCAATTCGGGTTCTTCCCATCCGATATAATCTGTCTCGGAAACGGCCCAGACTCCGCCCTTCTGGTTGATGTTGCCCATGAGGGCGTTCAGGGCATGAACCGCGGCAAACTCATTCAGACTGCCGGGTGTTTTTCCCTGACCTTTGCCGCACACAGCCACCGGAGTTAATGCCTTGCCGATGCTTTTGGCAAGCATTTTCAGGGTTTTCTCATCCACGCCCGTGATTTTTTTCACCTTGGCGGGTGTGTAGGATTCGGAAACAAGCTTTTTGAATCCCTCAAATCCCTCGCTGTTGTTTTCAACAAAGTCCTTGCTGTGAAGGGACATGGTTATGAGCATGTTTGCCAGTCCCAGGGCAAAGGCTGTCTCTGTTCCGGGCTTAATGGCAATCCACTGATCTGCCTTGGCCCCTGTTTTTGAGAGGCTCGGCTCAATCTGAATCAGTTTGGCCTTTTTGTCCTGCCAGGCGCTGTTGGCTCTGAACATGGAGACCGGGGAACCCCAGCCTTCCACAAGACCGCTGCCGAAACTCAGGACAAAGTCCGCATTTTCAGCATCAAATCCCAGAGAGGCATCTATTCCCTGCATCTGTTTCAGGGTCAGCGCATGGGCATCCCGGGCAGATGGGACGGTCATGAAATTGGGGGAGCCGTATGCTGTGAGAAAACGTCTGAGCAGGCGGGGCACTGTTCCCTGATCTGTTCCTGCAATGCAGGCCATTGTCTGGGATTTGCCCTCGGTTCTCAGTTCGGAAAGTTTCTCCGTGATTTCCTCAACTGCCTCATCCCAGGAGACTTTTTTCCATTTCCCGTCTTCCTTTTTCATGGGTGATGTGACACGGGCAGGACTGTACAGCAGTTGAAGCCCGGCCAGACCCAGAATGCAGGCGGCGCCGTCATTCACGGGATGGCCTTTCATGCCTTCGATTTTGACTGCCCTGTCCCCGACTTTGCGTACACTGATGCCGCAACCGCCCGGACAGAGACTGCATGCCGAATTCTCATAAGTGATTTCCCCATCCGCGGGAACAGGGGTCCACGGCCACATCTGTGTCCATATGGAAAGGTCATCTGTAAGTTTCCAGGGCAGGGGGGTAAGCGCGGTTCCCGCCGCACCTCCGACTACAAATGACAAAAAACTTCTTCTGTCTATTTTCATACAAATTTCCTCTTAATTTCGTCAGTTCTTCGACAGGCTCAGACAGCTTCTTCTTCGAACTCGAAGAGTAATCAGGCAAACAACTGACAAAAAACTTATTTGTGGCACATGAAACATGCTCCTTTTCCGGTCTGGACACTGCTCTGATGGACACCGTTTTCAACATGGCATTCTGAACAGTCATCCATTTTCATCCGGTCCCAGGTATGCTTTTTCAGACCTGAGATGTTTTTTCCCCATATGTCCCTGCTGTAGCCCGTGATGCGATTTGCCTCATAGGGCTTCAGGCTTTCGGATTCGCCAATCGAACCGTGACAGGTCTCGCAGTCCATACCGCCTTTTTTCACATGGGCCGTATGGGAGAAGAACACACAGTCCGGCTGTTTGGAGTAAATCAGCCAGGGGACTTCCCTTTCCTTTGCCACATACTCGTTGACAAATATTTCCTCGTCAGGGCTTTCTCCCTGAACTTCCTCATGGCAGTCAACGCACTGGGCCAGTTTGGGAACCCCTGCATAGGTTCCGTCCTCCCGGAAAAAGTGACAGCTTTCACACCCCTCGTCAACAAGCTCCATATGAGATGCATGGCTAAAATCTATGGGCTGTCTTTTTTGGGAGTACAGAAGCTTGGGAAAGACGATCCATCCCGAAATCAGACTTGCGACAAATCCGAGAATGAAGAACAGGATAATGAATCCGCCCGAATTGTTGCAACTGTCCGCACAAACCTCTTTTTCTTTCAACTCTTCTGTGCTCATGAACACTCCGTCAATACATCGGTAATGATTCCAGTTTTTATGAAATCAGCCATAGGTTAAAAGATTAAATTTCGGACAAAAGAATTTAGGCATGTGTACACAGATGGGACTTTTTGTCAAGAAAAATTACTGTCCGTAACTGTGCAGCCCAGGGAGATAATTGACACCGAAATAGGTGAAAAGGACAGCAAGAAAACCCACAATGGAAATATATGCAATCCGTTTGCCGTGCCATCCCCGCATCAGTCTGGCATGAAGAAGGATTGCATAAATGAACCAGGTGATCAGGGACCATGTTTCCTTGGGGTCCCAGGTCCAGTAGCTGCCCCAGGCCGAGTTTGCCCATACCGCGCCGGTGATGATGCCCACTGTCAGAAAAAGAAAACCGAACATGACCTGTTGATGGGTGAGCTCATCCAGAAAATTTGTTTCAGGCAGACGGGCCAACAGGGTGTTTTTTCCCTCTGTATCGCTCTGTCTGATAAGATACATGATGCTGAGGGCGAAGGCCACTGCAAAGCCTGCATATCCCAGAAAGCAGGTGAAAACATGGGCAATGAGCCAGTTGCTTTTCAATGCCGGAATCAGAGGCTGGATGCGGTCGCTGATATTGGGGGAAAGAGAGGCATAAGCCATTGACAGGAAGGCAATGGGCGTGGCAAATGCGCCGATGATCTTTTTTTTGTACCTGAACTCCACCACAAGATAAATCAGGATGATTGTCCAGGCAAAAAAAACCAGGGATTCGTACATGTTGGAAAGCGGCGCATGGCCGATGCCCATTTTGTATGATTCCACCCAGCGCAGGATAATTCCCGCCGTGTTTCCCAGAAAACCGGCAATGGCCGTCCATGTCGCGGGTTTTTCCAATTGCGGCTTTTTAAAGACCCATGCGGCAACATACAATACCGCGGCAAGGCCGTAAACAAATGTCACTGAGGACAATATATTTGAACTGTTCATTATGTTTTGCTTTCCATGCACAAATTAAAAACGTGATGCGTAGAATATGATGCGCTGAATATTAAGGTCAGCGGAACATTCCATTTTTTTAACACCTCGCGATTTTCTCAGTGAATAAAATTTTCTGAAAAGCCCAGATCATTATTATGCATTACGCGGCATCTTTCATATTACTTCAAAAACAGTTTGCACTTTTTCCGAGGAACAAACTCATCTGCGTTTATCTGCGTCCCGTTGTTCTTTCAAAAGTGTCAACTGACAAATGAAGGATGCCCATTACGCATTGCAAAAAAACATCCCTGTCCTTTCAAAGGGTATTTTCTGATGCGGCCAGAACCGGAACAAAAATCCCCACGAGGGGATAGGTGTTTAATCTCGTTTCCACACGGAGCATGGAAACGAGATTAAATATTGCAAACGCTATTCCGCGAGACTACTGCCCGACCAATATTTGCAGGCCCCGGATGATGTCTTTCATCTCAACCGTGATGCCGAAAAGGTCGCAACTATCTTCTCCGATTGAAAAAGTTTCCTGAGTGGTTTCCAGCCCTGCATCGCCTGTATCCTGAGGTTCTATTTTCAATACACATTCATCAGACAGAGGGCCAGTGACTTCCCACATATACACACCGTCATTGGGAGTTTCAACAGCAATCACATCAAAGCTTCCCCCTCCGTCCCGGGAGATGGATATTTTGACATCCGAGGCTGTTTTTGTTTTGCCGATGTTCCACAGAATAGGCATCAGCCCTCCGCCCATCCAGGTCGAAGCCATCTCAGGAGAAGTGATAAAGATATTATCGGCCAATTCCTCATTCTGCCCGCCACGCACGGCACGCACAGAAAGAGTGGCTTCCCACTTTTTCTCGGAATCAAGGCTTCCGTCGGCAGTATCCAAGTACCAGGCATACCACGAAAAAATAGCGGGGTCAGAACTGGAATAGTTGGTGGATGACCAATACTTGGCGGCTTGGGTGTCTCCGAAGGCATCAGCCGTAACAGCATCGCCGTTTTTGGCATAATCTATGATCGAAAGGAGTTCCTTTCTGGTCGGCAAACGCCAATCATTATACTCCTCAATGGAAATCGCTTCGCAATAGGCCAGCGCCTCTTCCCAGTCCATACCTGTTTCGGCTACCTTCTGCCACATCAGGCCGGTATCGCTATCTTTCACCACATCGCCATCCGCGACAAGTTCCCCAATGGCCAATGCCGGGAGCAGAAATATCAAAGCACAAAAGAACATCGTTTTTCTTACCATGACAACCTCCTTCGTTGCATGCCTGCCATATCCGGACAAGCTGATATTGTTTTTCGATCAGCTATCGTTTGCACAAAAGTGGAAACCCGCTTTTGCCGGAAACAAAATTCATATGGACAGCAAGCATGATGAATTCAAATGGAACGTAAAGTCGGGGAAAATCTTTGTCTGCTAATTTCCGTCCCGCACAGCAATGATATAGAATTTCTGATCTTTACCCATGTATTTGACAGTACCGGTGCCGCCGTCCTCGGTAACGACGCTGTCACTTTCGTATGCAATAGTACGTCCTTTCTCTCCGAAATCCACATACCACGCATTGCCACTGTCTTTGGCGAAGGAAGTGGAAGTCCAATAACGGCCTGATGCCAGTTCAATTGTGCTGTCATCGTAGTTTGTAAGGGAATCCAGTTCCTGAACTGTCGGGAGTCGCCAGTCGGAAAAAGTTCCGAGCTTGAGTCTGTTCAGTTCCGAAATGAAATATTCCGTATCTCCCTGGTCAGTTTTTGTGCCTTTGGCATCCTCTTCCTGTTTGCTGTCGTACCAGGAAAACGTATTATCAGCGTCATTGACATTCGACACGCTGGTGGTTCCGTTCAGTCCTTCCTTTTTCAGCCATGTCAAACCTGTTATGCTGTCCTTGAACATCATCCAAGCAGTCGCGTCACTGCCATCGCCCACTTCTTTTGCATCAGCGTTGAATTTGGTATAAACAGGAATGTTGACGCTGTAGTTGCCATCCTGACCGTAAAAATCGTCATTTCCTTTTCCTGTTCCTGCTTCATTGTCAGTCTGACAGGGTGTCGTTACATCTCCGGCAGTTGACGAATAACAGATGGTGGGGCATCCTTCGTCAAGTTTTGTTTTGCTTGCGGAGTCATAGCATTCAAGGTCACAGTTTGCAGACGGAGTTCCGGTTGCGTCAAAACATTTTCTGGCTCCGGTATATACGAATTCCTTGTAAGTCGGATCATCTCCCGGATCTTCGGCAGGCACCTCCCGGTAGAATTTGATTTCTTTGGTGCTTGCCACCGCTGCATATTCGAGGAGCAAGGCTTCATTCTCCCCGATGGTTGCCGTTCCCAGAGCCGTTTCCACAGCGTCTAAAAAAGCCTCTATAGCGGTCTTCGGATCATCACCAGTAGTGATTTCTTTATAAGATGTATCTTTCAGGCTTGCAAGCTTGTGAACATCGGAAAAACTCTCTTTTTCATGAAGCAGAGCCAAAGACCGGTCAGTCAGTTTGTATTCGGTAACCTCTTCGTAGAAGCTGCGTTTGCAGTTGTCGTCATAATCCGAACATTTAGCGGGAGAGCCAATGTCCTCACCCAAGCCATTGTAGCATGCGCTCTGTCCGGTATCGGAAACAGCTGTTCCTGCCAAAGCAAGCGCAGGAATTGTCAGCAGGGCAAACATTACGGAAAAAAGAACAAAGCCTTCTTTTATCTTCATCTCATCAACCTCCATTATTTTGTTAAGAAATCTCAAATTCTTATTAAGCAAAACAAAAACATACGATGCTACATCCCGAATCACCACCTTTCTTTGCAAAAAAAACAAGGTGTGCAAAAAATTTGCGAAAAACCGCTTCGCTCAATTTTCGCACTCCGGATTTATAACTTCCTCCGGAGTGCAAAAATTATTTTTTTGCGAAAGCAAAAGCGAAAAACCGCTTCGCTCAATTTTCGCACTCCGGATTTATAACTTCCTCCGGAGTGCAAAAATTATTTTTTGTGAAAGCAAAAGCGAAAAACCGCTTCGCTCAATTTTCGCACTCCGGATTTTCGTGTGTCAAAAAATCTTCCGGATCAATTTGGGACTTGCCGGAAACACCGTTTGGCAAATCCGGTAATAAGTGTTTTCATCCAGCAAGAATGCACGGGAAGATTTTTTTCTCGCATAAATTTTTAAAATTCCATTGAAATCAAGATGATATACGCAACATGATGCCCATGTGACAGCCATTGGACATCATGTGACCGAAAAAACAAGACACCGTATATCAGCTTATCAAACATTTTTCAATCATTTTTTTATGGTTATGGCAAGTCCGCCGGAAGTTGCTTCAATAATGGGAATAATCGTCTTTTTCCCCTTTAAATCCAAAACCAGCCGCAGCTTGTCCGCATGTTCCCCGATTCTCACCCTTCTCACCATGTCACTTCTCACATTGAGCGTGGGGGCTCCCGGATAATTCCACTTTCCCGTAATATCAATCACCACCTTGGGCGGCGGATTCATCTCAAAGTGAGTGTATTCCCAGACAGGTTTGCCTGTCTTAATATAAAGGACAAACATGCCTTTGGAAATCTTTGGGCTGATTCTTATCCGGGAAGATTGTTTTGCTGAAAATTTTCCGGGCCTTTTCACAGTCTTCGGAACTGCCGGCAGTTTTTTGATTGGTTTTTTAACAGTTCCGGGGCTTTTGGCGGTATCTCCCCGTTTTCCCCCGGAGGATATTTTTTCCGTCTTGCCGGTGATACCTGTTTGTCTCCTCGGCGGTGCCTTGGCATTTTCCTCATTTCTCTGTCCTGCCTGATCCGGGTTTTCCTCTGTCACATTTCTGGCCAAAGTTGTTGTGACAAACTGAACAGTGCTTGTGGGGGTGATAGCATGAGGAGCTCCCTTATCGTCCCCGGATTCCGGGGAGGGATCACTATCCCAAAACATGGTGAAGGCAAAGTAGGCCATGGCCGCTGTTGCGGAGACCACCAGCAGAGCCACAATTATCTTTGTGATTTTCAGAGAACTCTTGGCTTTCCAGAAGCGGGTCCAGCATTCTTTGCAGCGATAAGGTGATTTTGGATAAAAAAAGAGCAGCTTCTCTATACCTCGTCTGTGGGAATCGGTTACATTCGGACTTCCGCATTTTGGGCATTCCATTGTTTTTTCCTCCACATATCTCTGTACTGTTGGGAAGATTCAGGTCCGGTTTTCGAAATCATCAGCCCGGAAATCTGTTCTCAGCAGATTGAAAAGCCCGGTTCCGAAATGGCCGGACTTTTCAGCCTGCTAACCTCAGTTCATTGCAGGATACGATAAAGACACCGAAACATCAAGCCTTTTTCATTTGCCGGGTCAGTTCGGCAAGATTTCGGGATATTTTTTCGGTTTTCAGTTTCATTCCCATCTTATTCTTATTGGCAACGCCGGCAACCCTTACCCTGCTTTTCTTATTCTGTTCACTCACTTCAATTTTGATTTGCTGGTGGGACATAAAAAAAGCTATGAAACAGCCGATAATCATCACAACAAATCCTATATAAACAATTATCACACCCGGATCTTTTGTTATCTGAAGACCCGTGTAATAATGACCTGGTCATAATCTTTTATGGAAACGATGAAGCTGCCCTTTCTCATTTTGTCAAATTGGGGAAAATGCGTCGAAATCACAATTTGGGAAGGGTCTCCCTCCGCGGGTGTCCAGAGCCCGAGAAATGCCTCACCGATATTCCGGCCCATGAAATTATAGGACTGGGTGAAATCTTTGAGAGCAAACTGCCCCATGCTTTCCGGCAATTCAATGGGATGGCCCATGGATGCCTCCTTTATATATTTCATCCCCGATTCCATGCTTTCAAAAATCAGAGTGGCATTTTTTGGCGGGAGGGTGCCGTAACTGGACTGAAATATATTGATTCCCCTGTATCTGAGCGGATCATTGACAACGATGTTTTTTTTCAGGACAGGCTTCCCCTCTTCAAGAATCACCAGCGATGATCGGTATTCTTTGGGTGCTCCGGTTTCATAAAAACTCACATCAAAATCATCACACCGGATTTCAAAACCCAGATGATAAATACCGTCGCTTTTTCTCAGCCGGATATGGTCGGTCTTCTCACCTTCGGAAATATTGGCAAATCCCTCAAAACCGAAAATGGATCCGATCAGCCCGCCCAGCAAAAGGAACACAACACTGAGATGCACCACATAGACACCCAGCCGCGTCCATCTGCCCCTTTCCGCAGAAATACTGAAACCATTCTCTGTGTCTTCAATCTTCTGGTATCCGAATCCTTTTGAAACAAAAGGCACATAAACATCTTTCAGATGATCAGGGGAGTGATTATCCGTAAATTCATTTTTATCGGAATTATCCCTGAATCGTGCAACATTGAAGCGTTTTTTTCCGGGAAATATGATTTTCCATGTGGCAGACAGCCGGTTTGCCGAACAGACAATGATATTAATCGTCAGTATCAGCATCAGAAACTGAAACCACCAGGAATGATACATGTCAAAAATGTCAAGCACATCAAAAAATCTGTAAAAAAACGTCCCGTATTCCTGCAAATAAGCCTCAGATGTTTTATTTTGAGGAATGAGCGTTCCGATAACGGAAGTCATTGCCAGCAGCAGCAATATCAGCACCGTGAGTTTCACTGACGTGAAAAATTTCCATATTCTGTTAAAAAAATCAGAAGGTAACACCCCTTTTTCCATTATTTTTCCTTTCCTGATGAAATTGAACTTTGTTACATACCAGATTCTTTCGGATAAATAAAATAAAAAATCGGTCTTGACAACAATAAAAACATAACAACTTTCTTATATAATTTTTTTCCAACGGCAAAAAGGGGGTGATGGGTGTTCTCACCCTGGCGGACACACTTTTAATTGCTTGAATTTTTTTTGAAAACCAACATAACTCTCTCTGAAAATGACAGACCGGAGGGTTTCATGTGATTCAACATCATCTGATAACACAGATGCAACTGTGTCAATGGGGTGAAAAGAGTAAATTAAACGGGGTGAGCAGCCTTTTTCATATAATTGGGGAAACAATCCTGAAACATCCGGGCCTGAAACATCCGAGGTTAAGAAAAAGAAAAACCTCAGATGTCAGAGATTTCCCAAAAAATAAACTGCCCATACCGACACCTGTAGCTCTCGTTCGACTGATCACGCAGGGGATTGCGATTCTCCCCTGAAGGGCGCAGGGGTGTTTTTCGGAGTATATTATTTCTTGGGAACTCCCTTATTAATAAGGAGGGGAATTTTCGGATTTCAGGTTTTGGAAAACATCCGGGCCTTAAACATCCGGGCCTTAAACATCCGGGCCTTAAACATCCGGGCCTTAAACATCCGGGCCTTAAACATCCGGGCCTTAAACATCCG
>Ga0233403_10001371_pt1 | contig 11444 bp, 11 predicted proteins | sample Na_oxic_1_MG_FD_179866 | JGI IMG/M metagenome (GOLD analysis project Ga0233403, IMG submission 179866) | Seawater microbial communities from Saanich Inlet, British Columbia, Canada - Na_oxic_1_MG | ecosystem: Environmental > Aquatic > Marine > Inlet | place: Canada: British Columbia | collected...
TGACCCCTCTTTACTTCACGGCAGGCAATAATTACCCGATAACCAGATCATGAGATCAATTTGTCGTCGCAAATGACCTAAAAAAGATGACTTGATTTTTTGAGCGGATGGAAAACTAACCGATTGAAAAATAAACGAAAATTAAAATCACTCACATTGCAGCACTCCCATTATTTGTATAGTAAAATGAATAAAATCAAGCACTTATACTTAAATTTAATCGGTCTAATGAGTAAGGCAATTCCCAAAAAATAAAATACCCGTTTCAATTCCTGATATTAAAGTTGGACATAGTATTTCGTTGGTATATTAATTTAATTTTTGAGAATGGCCTAATGAAGCATTTTCTAATTTCTGTGTTCTTCGGGATTTTCGGCTTGAATTTTCTCCTGTTGAATTCGACGATAAATTTCCTCACGATGGACAGCAATGTGCCGAGGCGCATTGACTCCGATTCGTACTTGATTACCCTTAACGCCCAACACCGTGACGACCATATCGTCCCCTATCATCAATGATTCACCAACACGCCTTGTCAAAATCAACATAGGTTTTCTCCTTTTTTCCTTCTTCCTAGTTTCAAGCTCAAAAGTGGCAGAAACAAAAGGCACATCGGAAGATGTCCTGTCTTTTTTAAGAAGCTGCTTTATCCAAGTTAAAAGCCGCATGTAATGCTCTGACCCCTAATTCAAGGTATTTTTCATGGATGACCACAGAAATTTTAATTTCTGAAGTCGAAATCATTTGGATATTAATGCCTTCATCCGCCAACGCTTTAAACATGGTACTGGCAATACCAGCATGTGAACGCATACCGACACCGACTAAGGAAATTTTCACGATATTATCCAAGCCTTGTATTTCACGAATCCCTAACTCTTTAGTGGTGTTATGTAAGATATCTAGGGATTTTTTGTAGTCATTATGATGTACCGTGAAGGTAAAATCCGTCGTCCCATCTGCCCCTATATTTTGGATGATCATATCCACTTCGATATTAGCATCCGCAATATGACCCAAAATATGATAGGCAACCCCCGGCTTATCTGGTACACCCAATAGCGTTAATTTAGCTTCATCACGATTAAACGCAATACCCGAAATGAGGGCTTTCTCCATAGTTTCATCCTCTGGCGCAATCAAAGTACCTCGTCCCTCTTTAAAAGAGGATAGTACTCGCAACGGTACATTGTATTTACTTGCAAATTCCACAGCCCGAATTTGCAAGACTTTTGAACCCAAACTCGCCATTTCAAGCATTTCCTCGAAAGATAAGTAATCAAGGCGGCGAGCCTGATGTACGACACGCGGATCGGTTGTATAAACACCATCCACATCGGTATAAATTTGACACTCATCTGCTTTAAGGGCAGCCGCTAATGCGACAGCGGTAGTATCGGAACCGCCCCGCCCTAAAGTGGTAATATTACCCATGGCATCAGTTCCTTGAAAGCCTGCGACAACAACCACAAACCCTTGTGCCAAATCCGCATGAAGACGTTTGTCATCAATGTCAAGAATACGCGCTTTAGTATGAGCACTATCCGTTAGAATACGTACTTGAGCACCTGTGTAAGAATAGGCAGGACAACCACGCGCTTCAAGAGCCATACTTAATAAACTTATCGTGACTTGTTCACCTGTGGCTAAGAGTACATCAAATTCACGGGCTTTAGGCGGATCAGCGACACTTTTGGCAAGTGCCACTAGGCGATCAGTTTCGCCACTCATAGCAGAAACCACAACAACAACATTATGTCCTTGGGATCGAGTGGCCATGACTTTTTCAGCGACAGCCGCAATCCGCTCATGAGAGCCGACTGAAGTGCCACCATATTTTTGCACAATCAATGCCATATCAGTTATCAGTTGTTAGTCTTCAGTTTTCTAATATCGAAATTTAAATGTGAAGTTTAAATGTTCGCTTCACAATTCATAATTATTATTCATTTTATCACAAACATGGCATCACCATAGCTAAAAAAACGGTATTTTTGTGCAATCGCATGTTGATAAGCTGCTAAAGTTTTGGATTGTCCCGCAAAAGCACAGACAAGCATTAGCAAACTTGATTCAGGGAAATGAAAATTAGTCAGTAGGGCATCAACACTCACAAATTTATAACCGGGCGTAATGAATAAACGAGTTTCACCATCATAAGGTTTTATAGTACCTTCGGTAGAGGCTGTTTCTAAGGCGCGTACACAAGTCGTGCCGACAGCAATCACACGCCCACCACGAGCGCGGGTCGTTTTAACTTGTTCACAAACTTGAGCAGAAACCTGTAAACGTTCAGCGTGCATAGTGTGTTGGCGAATATCGTTAACACGTATGGGGGCAAATGTTCCTGCACCAACATGTAAAGTCAGAAAAGCCATTTCTACACCAATTGCTCTCATTTTTTCAAGCATTGCTTCATCAAAATGGAGGCCTGCTGTCGGGGCTGCCACAGCACCCGGTTTTTGTGCATATACTGTTTGATAGCGTCTTTTATCCCTTTGTGTATCTGTCCGCTTTATATACGGGGGCAAAGGAATATGTCCAACTGCTTGTAAAATATCCGATGCAGAACGTGGACCATTAAATTCTAATTCAAAAAAGTTGTTGATACGTTGTAAAACTGTTATACTAATCTCATCGTTGATGTATAATTGTGTTTGTGGCTTAGGTGATTGACTGGCTCGTAGTTGAGCCAATACTCTTTTATCATCAAGCACCCGTTCAATGAGAATTTCTATTTGACCTCCAGTTTGTTTATAACCAAATAATCGGGCGGGGATAACACGAGTATTGTTAAAGACTAATAAATCGCCGGGCGCTAACAAACTGGGAAAATCAATGAAATGATGATCTTGAAATTGAACAGAAGGGTGCATATATAGTAAACGACTGCCTGTTCGAGATTCCAAAGGAAATTGGGCAATTAAATCTTTGGGTAATTCAAAGGAAAAATCGGAACGTTGCATAAAGGCCTAATGGTTAATTTTATAATTAGCGTTTCTATGGATTTCACGTAATCTATTGATTTAATTGAAATTATCTTTTAGTGTCATAAAATCATTAACGAAAATTAAATCAATATAATGTAGGATGTAAAGTCGGATAATTTTATATTTTTTCTGATGTGCATTTTTTATTGAACAAAAACAAACACTTAATACCATAACGAACGAAATTTCCGAACGGTTCTTAAATAGCTTATTATTAATGAATAGCTTATTGTTAATGAAAAGTATACGACAATAATTTTTAACCAATTGATTTTAGGTTAGAGCCGCTAAAATATTTTTTCTTTTATTTTGATGAACAAATTATTTTGTAAATAATTAATTGATTGACAAAAAAATAGAATTTATTTTAGGGACTAAAAAATAAATAAGCTTAAAAATCAATAACTTGTATATTTATACACGCTAAAATAGATCGTCGAATATCCAAATAACCTCAAAATTTTGAACATCAAGTTTGTTGAAAATGAATTATAATTTTTTGTCGTATTCTGAAGATTGTTAATAAAACAATCATAATTTATTGTAATATTTGAGGTAATTTATAGGCTTTAAAAATTTCTTTCAAAAAGTCTTTCATATTTCATCTTAAATTTGTTATAATAGGCAAATATCAAAATAAAAGCCGGGGTGGCGAAACTGGTAGACGCGCTAGACTCAAAATCTAGTGGTGGCAACACCGTGTCGGTTCGAGTCCGACCCTCGGTACCATATCTGTTTGGAAGTCAGATTCTGTAAAACTTTCACTCCTACCTCCTCCAAAAAAATATCCTCAATTTGATGTACTGGTTCTCAGTGCCTTTTCCATTTTTTTCTTCAGTCCTCTTTTACAATTGGACAATACCCCAATCAATATAAATGCGAATTAAGGATTTATAAATCCTTTTAAAATCATAAAGTTAAAAAATTTGCCTACACAAATTTTAACTCTATCAATTTGCATAAACAATTAGGATTTACGCATCCAAAACATAACCCTTTTATTTTATCGCAATAAAAATTTCATTTTTTATTACGAATTTATAAGTTATTGATTTATAATGCATTTAATTTTTAGGGCAGTAAACCTTAAAATTTTAATAATGAACCCATTTAAACTTTTATTAGCTCAAACCAAAATCGTCATCAAATTCCTCAGTCTTCCACAATAATTTCTAATTGATTGATTTTATTAGAACCGCTAACCTATTTTTCTTTTATTTATTTGAGAGTCTGCTCAAAGCCATCTTTAATATGGCTATTTTAAAGGAATATTAATACGAAAGGAAACTCTAACTTGAACATTGAGAATAAATACTGAAAAAAATGCCGATTGAATTCGATGATCAAGTTTTAGATCGTAGTAAGCTTGAACATTGAGTTCAATCATCATTATTCCCAACAATAGACAAAAAAATTTGTTATTATATTTTAAGAAATTCCCAAAAGTCTTTTCAAGCCTTGAAAAAAGCAAGCACAACGGATTGCATTCCCAAATTTTTTTCAGACGGCTCAATTATATGCAACGATCAAAGCTGCCGTTTTCAGATAAATCATTTCACATTCATGTAGGGTAATCAGTGTTTGCCCTCTTTAAGTGTGAAATCATTTTTCTGAACATCTATATTTGAATAAAATGAATTGAGACACACAAAAATGTTATGACAGTGCGAGATATATGTCAGAATGATTGTTGGCATAATATTCGCTAAGCTTCGAATGATAGTTATTGTTCAATATCAATCAGTACTAATATTCTTTTTGGACAAAATAAACTTCGGATTGACAGGCTCTCATTATGTTTATTGAATATACCTTTACTTTGGATGACGGAAAGGTTTTACAGTACAAAATAGAATTTGATAGAACCCGTGAACATATTTTAGATAAAAATTCGTATCCTAACTGGACTCAGCTAGATTTTCACCAATGTCCCAATTGTCCATTAAACATAGAGGGATATTCACATTGCCCGGTTGCTATTGATGCCCATGAAATTGTCTTGGGATTTAAGGAAATTCTTTCTTGTAAAGAAGTCGATATTCATGTGATGACACCTGAACGTGAATATTTTAAACGAACGGATGCACAAACGGGGTTAAGGGCTTTGATTGGTTTTGTGATGGCAAGCAGTGCGTGTCCCATTTTGTCCCCCATGCGCGGTATGGCGTATTATCATTTGCCGTTTGCTTCCTTGGATGAAACCGTTTTTCGTGTCACTTCTTCTTATCTATTGCATCAATATTATGTGCATCGAAAAGGTGGAGAGATTGATTTGGAATTTGATGGTTTGAAAAAACGCTTTAAGGAAATGCAAACTTTAAATTATCATTTTTTGGAACGCATTCGTGCGGCCTGCGATGCCGACTCCAATTTGAACGTACTAGCTACTTTATTTACGATTTCCTCAATGCTATCACTCTCTTTAGATAGGCATTTAAAGGAAATTGAATATTTATTTGATTAGCATAATGCAGAACAATTGTAATTGACAACAGACGGTTTGCGATTTTAATTGATCCGTATAAAATCAATTAATGACAAATTCAATCGGAAAACGGAAATGGAGAGCAACGTTTTTCTTTTTTCTAGTCAATATTCATAAAGCAGAACGTTAAAAAATGTTTAATAAAAAAGACGACAAGTTTATTGAATATACTTTTACCATGGATGATGGTAATATTTTGAAGTACAAAGTGAATTTTTTGAGAAAGCGGGACAAGATTTTGGATAAATCTGACTATCCGCCTTGGACAGAACTGGACTTCAAACAGTGCGGTAATTGTCCATTAAAGCCACAAGAATATTCCCATTGTCCTGTCGCAATTGATGCAAAAGAAATTCTTCTTGGATTTGGGGAGATTTTGTCTTGTAGTGTGACAGATGTCCATGTGATTACTGATGAACGCGAATATTTTAAACGCTGCGATGCACAAACAGGCTTAAGAGCCTTGATTGGTTTTGTTATGGCAACCAGTGCTTGTCCCATTTTATCAAAAATGCGGGGCATGGCGCATTATCATTTACCCTTTGCTTCAATAGATGACATCATATTTCGAGTCACTTCATCCTATTTACTGGGCCAATATTATGTGCATCAAGAGGGCGGTAACGCGGATTGGACATTGAAGGGGTTAAAAAAACATTATAAAGATATGTTGACGGTCAATTTTGATTTTCTCCAACGTATCCGTATTGCTACTCAGGCAGATGCCAATTTAGATGTGTTATCAACTTTATTTTCCATTTCTTCGCTGTTATCTATCAGTTTGGAAAAAAATCTGCAACAGCTTAAACCTCTGTTTGTTGATATCCCAATAAAAATGCCGCCATCTGATGAGCATTGAGATGCTGACTATTCCAGTCGGGCATACCACTGTATGAGATGGCGTTCCAAAAAACGTAGCGTCATAAAAAATGATTCTTGTACTGGGCGTTTAGACAGGCGTATATAAGGGCGGGTAATATAAGTAACGGGGATGCCAGCAATACAAGCCGCCAAACAGCCTGTCAAGAGTCTGTCATCTACTAACATCACGGCTGATAGGGGTTGTTCAGTTAAAGCAATGATTTTTTGTATGCCATCGGGATAGGGTTTCTTTTTCACATCAGCAATGCACCGTACCCCAGCATAATGGTGGTTAAAATAAGTTATTCTACTTTGCAAGGGTTTATTTGATAAAACAAAGACTTGTGTTGAACCAAACGTGTTGATACATTCGCGTAGCCATGCTTGTAACTCTTGAACAGGGAATGGTTCACCATGTGCCGCTAATACCCCATCAAAGTCTAGCACTAAAACAGTAATACCTTTAAGTTTAAAGGTAGCAGGTGAAATTTGATATAATTGACGATGCTGGGGATTTGTCTTGTAAATTTTTGCTAAGGCATGGCGATTTTTATGCAACATACGCAAGGTGAATAGGAGACGTTTGAGAAATTCCATGCAGTGCTTTGAACTCCTTTGAAAAATAGATTTCTGTACAAAACGTCGCGAAGAACTCTAACGATAAAACGAGTATTCTGTCAATTTGATTTTGTCTGGCACTTACTAAAGCTAAAGCTTTGTACTCCTCAATATCATCTTGACAGAGTACTCGGTTTCTGTACGATTAAGCGGCGTTTTGAACTCTAACGACAAAACAGGTTTATTGGAATACAAAGCTTTGCTGCGTTATGCCATATTTAAGCTAGCGGCACTTTCAAACTTCAATCCATAAAACAAACTCATCAAATTTCCATCAATCAATTGCAGAAAACCATTTGGAACCAAATAATCCCCCTTCTTTCGCTTTCCAGTGATTTTCCAGCATCATTTTCTTGAGTCGTCTTTTCAACTCAGGTTCTGGTATCTTACCCTTGCTGTGCTTTTTGAAAACCGCAACGGCATTTTCAAACTCCTTTTTATCCACTTTGCCATCGTTAGTCGCAAAAGCTTCTAACATATCCTTAGTACGTTCTTCGGCATCCCTTTCGAGAACTAAGCCTTTATCTTGAGCGACTTGTCGGATGATTGCAAGCCCTTCTTCTACACCTAAGCCTTTCTTAATCCCTTCTTCAAGGATTTTCTTCTCCTCTTTACGATCAATGTATTGATCATCAAATACTTGAAGCATAATGAAATCAACATAAGCCTTTCTAACGTCTTCTGAAACTGCCATAACGGATGCTCCTGTGCGAATTGAGATAGATTTATCAGGGATGCTAAAGTTGCCTTGCTTCCCAATAGTTTCCAATTAACAATTATCGTCTATTGCAGAATACCACTTTGAACCAAATAAACCACCCTCTTTGGCTTTCCAAGCGTTGTCTTCCATCATCTTCTTCAGCCGTCGTTTCATTTCAGATTCGGATATCTTGCCTTTGCTGGCGGCTTTGAATTGTGCAACGGCATCGGAAAACTCCTTTTTTGTTACCTTTCCATCATTGGTTGCTGCCCCTTCAAGAAAATCTTTCGCACGATCTTCTGCATCTCTTTCGACAACTAACCCTTTTTGCGAAGCGACTTGGCGAATGAGTAACAGGCTCTCTTCCACACTCATGCCATTTTTTACGCCCACTTCAAGAATTCGCTTTTCTTCAACACGATCGATGTATTGATCATCAAATCCCTGAAGCGTGATGAACTCGATGAATTGATTTTTTATTTGTTCTGAAACTGCCATAACTTATTAACACCTTAAATTTAATGAAAAATGATCAGATACTCGGCACGGGAAAAAACTGAACTTTATTTAAATGAGGCTGGGCCGGCAAGAAAAATACTTAGGGTGGCTACATAAAAGTTTAAATTGTGCCCGCGTGCAGTATATTCCAAAAAGTTTTTCCAAAAAACTTGGTTTTTAAAACGGGGTAATTTTCTATCGTTCGTGCCATTTAGTCTATCAACCATGCTGATTCCATTCTTTAATGGCCTCCTCAATAATTTTTTTATCAAAAATACGATCAATTATAGAGCAATCTCATCAAATACTTGGAACATGAACCTATCCCACTAACACTCAACTATTTGATTCATTTTACTTTTTTTTAAATCGCCTCATAGAGAAGTTTTGAGCTATCAAACAAAGGTTCGCCTTAACAAAAATCTCAGGGCGATTAAAAATGAATAGGCCAGTTCATAATAGACATTAGACCGATTTAATTTAAGTGTTTGATTTTATTAAATTTATAAAAATTACCCTTTCAAATAAATCAATGAGTTACGTTAAATCGGTATAAACTCTAATATATTCAATGAATTATCTTTATTAAATCAATTATCTTTATTATTGCTTCTGAAATAGCCATTGCCTAACAAGCCTCAATAAAATTAATTAAACTGACTTATGCTAACATATTTTTTAAAACAACAAGTAAAAACTCTAATCATCAATAATTTAAAAAACGCGATAGGCTTTTCGATACTCATTGATTTATGAGTCAAGTTTTATAAAAATGGCGTTTCAAATGAAGCCAATTTTTTTAATTAATAAAAACAATCAGTTAGCATCATAAAATCCCGAGCAATGGCGCTTTGTGAACCCCGTTTTTATTAAAAACTAGAGCATCAAATCAAATTAAAGCTCATATCTGGTTTTGAGGCACTCACAGTAAATCAACTCATGGTGTATTGTAAAATATCTCTCTAAATCATGCAGATACTAGTGTATAACCTCATAAAGTTCCTCAAAACCAGAAAGAGCCGAAATTAATTTTTTAAAATATTTAGGATCAATGGTTCGGACAGTTTTAAAAAATTGTTGTTATTACAACATTTTATATTTTTTGCCTAAAATTTAAGAAATATTAAATTTCAATGAGTTATAATTTTAAGTTGGCCTGATTTTTAAAAACTGTCTTCGAGGTTCAAGTTTTTCTCCGAAAAACTTGAACCTCGAAACCATTGTAGGATTGGCTGGCCTAAAAATTAAATCAATAACTTAAAAATTCACAAGGCGAAAAAATATTTATTTTAATAAAATCAAATGATTATATATTTAGTGCGTAAGTCCTATGCCGTTTTTAGGTCTTAATAAAATGATGAACTTGTTTTTTAGTATTATAATTATCTAATGCATTAATCATTTGTATTAATATTTAAAATTAACAAACTCATCATTATTTTAAATAACAATATATTAAGGTATACATTCAATATTAATTTGATTAACAATTTAACGTACTAATAAATATTTTCTTCTCTATCAATTTATTAAACCTGTAAAAAATTATTCACTAACCCATTGATTATATACTGAAAATAGAAATGATCATTCTATTAATTCAGCGGGTGTCAAAATCTGTCATTTTAATAACGCGAATCAGCAAAAAATGCTTGGCAAACAAAGTATATTATGAGATAATATGACTATAAAATCTATCAAATATTCGAGCGAGTTAATATAGATGGAAGATAATAAAAAACAAGCCTTGATGAGTACACTCAAGCAGATTGAGAAACAATTTGGTAAAGGTGCAGTCATGCGACTGGGAGATGTGGGTGCTACCCTTGATGTTGAAACGGTTTCAACAGGCTCTTTAGGTTTAGATATTGCCTTGGGTGTCGGTGGTTTACCAAGGGGGCGCGTTGTAGAAGTCTTTGGCCCTGAAGCGTCCGGTAAAACCACCCTTACGCTGCAAGTCGCGGCAGAAATTCAGAAAAAAGGCGGCCTTGCAGCATTTGTTGATGCGGAACATGCGTTGGATAGTCGCTATGCCGAAAATATTGGTGTGAATATAGCGGAATTATATTTAGCGCAACCCAATAATGGTGAAGAGGCTTTAGAAATTACCGATACCTTAGTTCGATCTGGCACTTTTGATTTAGTCGTGATTGACTCTGTTGCTGCTCTGACACCAAAGGCAGAAATAGAAGGGGATATGGGCGATTCACACATGGGATTACAAGCGCGTTTAATGTCACAAGCGTTGCGTAAACTCACTGCGAATATTAATCGCACTGGTACCTTAGTGATTTTCATCAACCAAATTCGTATGAAAATTGGCGTGATGTTTGGTTCACCGGAAACAACGACAGGCGGCAACGCGCTCAAGTTTTATTCCACTGTGCGCCTTGATATACGCCGCATTGGTGCTCTGAAAAAGGGCGATGAGGTCATTGGTAATGAAACCCGCGTCAAAGTTGTCAAAAACAAAGTCGCTCCCCCATTTAAAGAAGTCATCTTTGATATTATTTATGGCGAGGGGATTTCCCGAGAGAGTGAACTGATTGATTTGGGAGTCAAACACGATATCATTGATAAAGCCGGTGCTTGGTATAGCTATAAAAACGATAAAATTGGCCAAGGCAAAGAAAATGTCCGTACTTACTTAAAAGAGAACCCAAAAATAGCTCAAACGATTGAACAGGTAATCCGTAATAAAGTGCTGTCTAAAACACCCGAAGAAACGTCTTCTCCTCCTATCGACGGAAAAGCAACACCCTCATCGAAGCGTACCACTACTAAGAAATCTTAGATTTCAGTTTTTTCAATCATCGAAGCGTACCACTACTAAGAAATCTTAGATTTCAGTTTTTTCAATTCTTCAGTTATCAGTTATCAGTTATTCCGTTATATAAATTAACCCATTTTTTAAGTCTATCAGTTATGATTAATAACTGAATAACTGATTAACTGATAAATAATTGAAAACTCTGAAAACTATGATTGATCCCTCTTCTCTATCACAAGCCCGTTCTCGTGCCATCAAGTATTTATCAATACGTGAACACGCCAGTTTGGAATTGCGCAATAAATTAAAACACAAAGGTTTTGAAGAAAAGGTTATTGCCAGCGTATTAAGCGAATTAAAAGCAAAAAAACTATTAAGCGATGAACGATTTGCTGAAAGTTATGTGCGTAGCCGAACTCAAAAAGGATTTGGACCATTGCGTATTCAACAAGAATTACGAGAACGCGGTATCACCAGAGACGTACTGACTGAGGCATTGGATAGTAATGATTCTGCTGTTTG
>Ga0233403_10001373_pt1 | contig 11431 bp, 12 predicted proteins | sample Na_oxic_1_MG_FD_179866 | JGI IMG/M metagenome (GOLD analysis project Ga0233403, IMG submission 179866) | Seawater microbial communities from Saanich Inlet, British Columbia, Canada - Na_oxic_1_MG | ecosystem: Environmental > Aquatic > Marine > Inlet | place: Canada: British Columbia | collected...
GCTTTGGTTATGTTTAAGGGGCAAGCTCCCTAGGGTGATAAAACCTCTATCACCTTTTAAATGACCTTGGTACTCTTAAATATCTGTAACTATAAAGATTTTGAGGCTAATCGATAAGTTTCAGATTTTTTAATTTTAGTACAAATAATTATTGTTTGTCAAAACTTTCGGTTTTGATTGGCTTTAATTTTGTGGTTTTGGTGTTTAATGCTAACTGTTACTTTTTCTTAGCATTGCTCAATTAATCAAAAAAGTATTAACTTCAAATAACTAGCTTGGTTGAGACGAAAAAAAGGCACAATTCACCCAACCCAACCACCTAATGAACTTAGGCAACTCCAAATAAATAAAATACCCACTCAGAAAAAGTGGCTGTAGTTGTCGTGTAGATGTTTTTTCTAAAATGGGTATATTAATTTTTGTGAGTTGCCTTAGCATAGTATTTTAAAAACGTTATTACTAACTAAATACACCGAGAACCAGTTGATTAAAAAATACTTTTATGGAAAATACAGAATAAATCATCCAAAACACGTTTTTAGATGAAAATTCCAAAGGCTACAAAGCCAATAACATAAAAAGATCAGCAAAATGTTTCTTGCAATTTCTGAAAACATCTGTAACGACTTTGAGACGCTTGATGCCAGCAATCGCATGTTCAGATACCACTCTAATTCGAGCAACCATCGTGTTTTCGGCTTTTTGATCCAAGCTTAATTCACCGCCTCGTGGCTTTTTATTAGGTGCTTATGAACTTCCAAACTTGGGAAATCCTTCTTGATACCCTGAAAACCTAAATCTACCCAATTAACAACATCGATAAGAATTTTGGGATTAAGCTCTTTAAAAAGAGCGTAATCGTGGTTTTTACCAGGTTTAGTCTTGCTTAAGACTAATATTTCTCGGCAAGCACTTGATAAAACTAGGTTTTTGTTAGTGTGTTTCCTTTTTTTGCCAGAAAAAAACTCTTTTTGAAGAGCGTAATCACTAGACCTTTGAGTGGGTCTTTCTGTGCCATCAATGTAAAGTTCATCAACTTCTGGGAATTTTTCGGTAAACTCTTCAAGAGTACCCGTTTCTCTTTTAGGAAGAACATTTTCTTGTTCCAAAGTTGTTTCTAAAACAGGCAGAAAAGCTTGAACCCAACGACAAACAGTTGAACGATTAACATAAAAATCAGTGGCAAGCACATCATATGTGGGATAAGTCTTGAGATAATAAAGGATAAAAAACAATTTATCAAGAAGACTTAGGGTATGTTTTCGGCCTCCGCCTGCACGTTTTTGTTCATTTTTTGAACAATTACGGCTTTTTTATAAATTTTCCCCAAAAGCCCATGATAAGTCATTAAATTCCTCTAAACTTAAACCAATTAATGCTTTTGTCTGACGTTAATCTTTAAAAGCACGTTGAAAAAGACTTAGCATAATTATATACCTTCAATGCCAAAATAAATCTAAAATTTATTAGATAAGTACCCGTCCAGAAGTTTTCAGGGATTTTTACTACATAAACGGTTGTTTTTATTCGCTTTATTTTTTAAAATTTTTTTCATGGACTTCCATAAATACCTCCTGACAGTGGGTCAAATGAGTACTGGGAGTGTGTTTCATAAATGCTCATCACAGTGGGTCAAATGGGTACTGGTAGTGGGTGTTTTATTGATTGATTATTATCTATACTACGCTCGCCTTGATGAAATTCAAAACCTTCAATGTGATGGAGTTGGCAAGCTTTAGCTTGGATGTCCAAACTCTCATTTTTTAGTTTTTTTTTGACAAATAAATACTTTAATGAATACTTGGAATAATGAAATTTTCACCGTGGTATTTTTTGGTAAAACGGGGGCCGGAAAAAGCAGCACTTTAAACAACATGTTCGGTTTGGAACTGAATACTGATGATGCGATGGCTTGTACGAAAGAACCCAAGCCAATGATTTTATCCCGTTCTACGCACCCAGATTTACCTTTAGAACCGATTCGTGTTGTCGATATGCCGGGAATTGGCGAATCTTTGGAAGCCGACCAAAGTTATTTGCCATTTTATCAAACATGGATACCGGTTGCCGACTCATTAGTATGGGTTACCCAAGCGGATACCCGGGCATATAAACGGGATCAACTGTTTTTAATGGACTTAATCCCATTATTTCACTCGTCCCTATGCTTAACCATTGCACTGAACAAAATTGATTGTTTAGGGGTTGATGACGGTGAACAAGGATTTGATACCGATTCGTGTCAACCTTCGGCTGCCCAACTGAAGTTGTTACCGGAAAAAATAGAAAGTATCTATCGTCTGTTTAACGACATTATTGGCGAACACCTTTCTTTCAAAAAGACTGATGTCGTGCCATATAGTGCTTTTTATCACTGGGGAGTGCAAAACCTGATGACAAGAATTTTAACCCGGAGGTAGTCAATATGTCGAATTTATTTGATAAAGATAATAAGCCCCCATTGAGGGTGGTTGTGGCACTGAACCAAGTGGACAAAATTGTGCCAAATGGTTGGAACGACAGACTGAACGCGCCAACCCAGGAGGCTGAAAAACAGATGGAACGCCGTTGTCAAGATATTGTCAAAAAATTATCCGGTTCTCTGACGGATATTGACAAATCTCAGATTGAGTATTACTCGGCTCTGAAACGTTATCGCTTGATACCTTTAATTGGGGCCGTGACAAGATACGCTTTTGCCGGCTTCAAACTGGATCAGGTTCAACCGGCCGATCCGTTTGAATTGGCTGACAAAGAGGTCAGACAATTTGTTGCCGAAGAACGTGCCAAGCGCAACATGGACCAATCCAAGGAAGTGACTCCAAAGGAACTGATGTTCGAGGAGCTGAAGAAGCATTTATCCCCGAATGAATTCAATTTGGTTAAACAAAAATTCACCCAAGAGCGCCAACGACCGCCCAAAGTGGCGGTTTTTGGCAAAACTGGTGTCGGTAAAACAACCACGGTGAACAGCTTGTTTAGCGCACAATGGAAAACCAGCCACACGGTTGTCGGCACCACCAAAGCTCAAGTCAACGAATTTACGTTGGCAACAGGGGGTACTTTAGAAGTGGTGGATTTACCCGGTTATGGCGGTAGTATAGCAGAAGATCGTGATAATGAAACGATTTATCAACAGTTTATTCCGTCATGTGACTTGGTTTTGTTAGTGCTTCAAGCCAATTCAAGAGATTTTTCCGATGATCAGGAGATGTTGAGAAAAGTCGTTGAATGGCTTAAAAAGTCTCCTACACCGGAACGTTAAGAGGGGTTCATTATGGCTTTTACAGCAGAAGAAAAACAGCGGATTATAGAGCTTCTAGAACAACTGGATGAAGCAGAACTAAAGAAAAAGCTATCTAGTCTAGATGCTTTTGTCGGGTGGTTGAAATCTTTACCTAACATTGATAAGGTTATTGAGAGGATAAAAAACTTCATAGAGTCTGTGTCAGAGTCTGCGTTGAAGGTGCTTAGCGATATTCGCGATTTTTTTGGCTTATAAGAAGCCATTCTTATTTCCACAAGCCTCAATTCGCTCAGTATTTTCAAGTAAGTCTTTTAGTGTTTCGGGAATAACTTCGGTTTTCCCGAAACAAGTCAAAATACCGGAAAATTCATACTTCAGTATGTAACAATACCTTGAATAAATGAGAACAGATATGGCACTCACCACAGAAGAAAAAGAACAGGTCATAGAATTTCTGGATAAAATGGACAGACAACAAGTAGAAAGAATTCTGTCCTCTTTAGAGTCTTTCGCGGATTGGCTAAATAAAGCTTTTAAGTGGATTTTTAAAAAACTCGCAGAATGGGAATTATATCATTTATTTGAGCAAATTATGGATATTTTTTGAAGTTAATCGATCAACACCAAACCCCAAGTTTTCTGCTCAATCCCTCCCTAAACCTCTGCTTTAGTCAAAAAATACCACCTCTTTCATCTCGCTTCCCACCATCCTTCATAGTAGCAGGATGGTGGGCGGCTAAGCGATTAGAAAATAATGCGGCATCGCACCGGTTCAGAAGTCATGCAACGGATTGAAGCCGGTGGGCGAAATGATTACAGCACCAAAGTAGTCATTGCTTGTTGTGCCAGCCGCGTTGCGTAGAAAAATTAGGCCTTTTGTTCGGCCATATTTATCAAAATGCCGACCACTTTGTTAATCTCGCTTATATAGTAAGATTGCCGCTCAATATAAGCGATATTTTCCATCAGTTTAAGAAATTTCCACTCATCACCCGTCGTAATGGCACCATAAATACGTGACAAACTCTGATTCTCAGCGTCGTTAAATATTTTAGCTGCATACATTTCCGCTATACACTGCCCCATACCAGAATTAATATTTTCATTTTTGGCTTCAACAATGGTAATGATGGGTGCCTCTAAATAGAACTGTTCTGAAGAGCCGCTGATGATGTAATCACAAAACCCATTCAATCCGTTCTCCTTATCCACATTAAAAGCATTCCCACCGCCCTTTAATGTCTCCCCAACCCCAGGTTTCACCTCTTGCTCTTCACATTCAACCCCTATCTGGGTTGGCCCCAGGTTGCAGCTCTCATCGTTAGACATAAATATTTAAATCATTGAAATAAATATTTCGTCGGGGGCCGACCAAATCACCGAAAACGGTGGGTTCGCTTAGATACTTATGTATAACGATGAGGGTTGCACCTCTTGCTATTGGCCTATTTAACCCCTATCGGGGTTTATCAATAATCCCTAACACATAATGAATTTTGTACTTCATTCAATCGGAAAACGCGATAACGCGAAGAAAACCCCTTCGGGGTTGGGGGAAAACCTTAGAATAGAAATAAATGTGCCAGTTTGAGTTCCATCACCCACATTGCACCACTCCCTTTTTTTCAACGCATTCTACGACAAACAATAGCCCTTTGTGGATTATTTGCGACATACAAACCACTATCGGCTTGCCATATAGTATCTTTTATCCATTGCGTGATCTTATCGCGTTGAGGCAATGGATTAAACGGCAGGTAACAGAGCATGAATTCAGCAATTTGCTGGGCAGTTTCCAAACTATGGCCGGTGACTTTACCGGGAAGTACCTCGCTTGTCACTTGCCAGTCATCAAATTCAGCTTGAAACCATTCGCCAGTTTTTCGCAGATTATAGGTATGCGGTGTGAATTGATGATACAACGAAAAATAATCACTGGTTTCATCTTGCAAGGCAGCAAAAATAGCCCCGCCAATCCGCACTTGTTTGGCCAAACGTCTGAATAATGCTTTCCAATCAGCTTCTTGCAGGTAATACAAAAAATGCACCAGTTGGATTAAATCAAAAATCGCTTCACCATCATCGTTTGCTTGAAAATCGGGATTGTTGTCGGCTAACAACGCCCTGATTTCTTGATCGCTAACTTGTTCAAAAGGTTTGCCAATGACCCGCGTATTAGGACAGTTTTGACAAATCGTGGGTAACAGGCTGACATTCTTCTCAATGGCAATACCTGACTGAAAATGCTGATCAGTATCCTTGGTTAAAGAATTGCCGTCACCAATCCCGATTTCCAGAAAATACTGCTTTAATTGTAATGATTCTAAAAATCGCAAGTACCAAGGATGGAATACTTCATATTCATCGGTATGGGCGAGGAAAAATTGCAAAGCTTGAACATAGCGCGGCGTTCCCGGCAAATAAAACGGCATCAAGGCGGGGTCATTAAAAATTTGGCCAGGAATGTTTGTTGACATCGGTGTTTTTCCTTGTAAAGTTAAGCACGCAATTGCAGCAGGTATTGATCGCAGGAAAATCGGTATTCTCCTTGTGCGGTCATACAATGTTTTTTGATGTAGTCTTCAATTGCTTGGCGTGACGGCAAACTATACTCAAACGGCGGCGGGTTAAGCAGGAATTCAGCAATTTTATAAGCGGCATTAATTTCAGGCGTGGTGATTTCAACTGGCAAAGTTTCCAGTGTCATTTCAAAATCATCACCTCTTTTCTGTTGCATATCCTTGGCTAACAGACTTAAGTCTAAACGTCGATTATAAAAATGTTCACAGATGCTCATGCAAGTGCCTTCCGGCCGGGCCAAGATCACCACTAACAGTCCGTCTTCAGCTAACCAAGAAGCCAAAGTTTCTAATGTTTCTAGCCAATTCTCCGGTTCGATAAAATAGAATACATGGGAACATAAAATAAAATTGGCTGAAGCCGGGACAACATTTGCTTCAGCAATCATAAGTACCCGTGCAAGAGTTTTACAGTATTTTGGATACAAAAGTCGTTGTTTTTGTTAGGTTTATTTTTTTAAAATACATGCCTGGGTACTTATCCGTCCCTATTTCAAGTTCAGGGTAATGCTTCTGTAATTCAGCCCGCAAATCGGGATTTTGCTCTAAGGCAATGGTACGTTTTGCATTGTCAAGCAACAGATCAGTATAGCGGCCCGTTCCAGCCCCTACATCCATAAAAAGCTGGCGCTTTGGCACGGTGTCAATCAGTTGTCTTAATTTATGCAGGCACTGTTGGATTTCATTGGAATGGGAAATGTAAAATTGCAGAGCATGGCAGTGCTGCGGTGTTTGAGAATTGTAGATATTGGTAGTTTGTGTCATCAGCTGCCTATGTGTGTTGGTGAATTTTGACTAAAGTTTGATCGCTGGAAAAACGATAGCCTTGGGCTTGAGGCTGAAAGTGTTGTTGAATATAGCTTTCTAGCTCATTGCGGGTGGGCAAATTGACCACCGGGAGTAAGTTTAACATGAATTCCGCAATGCGGTAAGTGGAGGCTAAGTCTGGGGTGATAATATCAATCGGCATGATTTCAACGTCAACTTGATATTTTTCCCGTTGTTGCTCTTTAAACGCTTGGCCCACTGCGGCGAGATTAAAAGTGCGCTGAAAAAAATGAGTCTGCATTTGCATGCAGTCAGAAGCATGATGTTGTAACATCAAGACTAATACGCCTTCAGGAGCCAACCAGGTTGCCAGCTTTTCTATATGGGCTAACCATTGCGTTTGTTCAACATAGTATAATACGTGTGAACACAATATAAAGTCAGCTTGGGCTGAAGGTATATCAGCATCCATAATGAAATTGGGGTGAATAGTAATCTCTGGACAGTTTGTTTGCAATTGTTGACGTAATTCCAGATTAGGTTCCAGTGCCGTTGTGTGAGCAAAATATGGCACTAAAACTTGGGTTATAGTACCATTTCCAGCACCAGCATCAATGAATTGTCTTTTTAATGGCAATTGTTCAACCGCTTCTGTCAGCCAAGCAATGCTTTTTTGCTTTTCATCAGTGTGAGCCAATAGAAATTCAAAATTATCGCCATATTCTTCGCTTTGAGAATGAAAGCTTTTGATAGTATGTTTCATGGTCATTCAGAATTTTTGGTAGTGGTGCAATGTGGATGATACCCCCTAACTCCCCCAGGTTTCACCTCTTGCTCTTCACATTCAACCCCTTGGGGGTTGAGGGGAAAACCTTAGAATAGAAATGTGCCAGTTTGAGTTCCGTCACCCACATTGCACCACTACCCAGAATTTTTGGAAGTTTGGTAAGGTAGTGACATAGCGTTAGTGACACTGGCTGCTAAACCAATGTTATATAATAAAGTGGCCGTCATGACTCCAAAATGGAGAAAATAAACTCCACCAATACAAATAACACCTGGGAGAATAGTTAATGCGAAGCCCCGCTGCAAGTTATGTTCTAATTTATCGGCAAACTCAAATAACCAAGGTAACTGAGTTAAACCGCGATCCATAAAAACGATTTGTGCAGTATCAGTGGCGATACTAGATGCACCTTGTAAAGAAATAGAAACATTTGCCTGTTTCAATGCAATAGAATCATTAATTCCATCCCCAATAAAGCAAACTGTTTGACCTTGCTGTTGTAATTGGGCAATTAAATTGGCTTTATCCATGGGTAATATTTCCGCAAAATAATCATCAATAGCCAGTTGTTCGGCTAATTGTTGCGTGGGTTTAGCGTTGTCACCGGAAATAATATACGTTTTTAAGTTGCGCTGATGTAACTGAGCGACAATGTCTTTAATTTGAGGGCGTAAAGTTGGATGCAATTCAATCGCTCCAGCAAGTTCTTCATCAACTGCCACATAAATTAATGAATAGCCTTGTTCATGACAAGTAGATTGTTTATTTTCTATATTTTTTGGAATAGCAATATCTTCCATTTGCATAAAACGTAAACTGCCCACTCGAATACGTTTACCACCTAATTTAACTTTGATCCCATAACCGACTTCATAAGTTGCGTTATCTATGACATCTAAGGACAGTTGACGCTGTTGAACTTCTTCTAAAATGGCTTTGGCAATCGGATGGGTTTGTTTATATTCCGCACAAGCCGCAAAAGTCAAAACTTGATTGTCATCATAAATAGAAGTCGTGTAAATTAGACCAATATGGGGCTGTTCCTGTGTTAATGTACCGGTTTTATCAAATACGACCGTATCAACTTTTGATAAGCTCTCTAAAGCACGCCCATCTTTAACCAAAATACCCAGCTCGGAGGTCATTTTTAACGCATTCAGCACACTGATGGGTGCAACAATTCGCATATTATACCCAAATGCAGCCAACAAAGTGGTTGCGGCACTGGCAAAACCTAAAATGGGCAAAGTGATAGCTGATATAGCGAGTGTTGGTAGAGCACTTTGGTCTGCAAATGTTTCACCTTTGGTTTGTAAACTGGATTTGAAATCCGCCGTCTTATTTAAGACAGTGCCAATTTGCGCCGCAATTGTATCCGTACCCGCTTTTTCCACAGCAATATATAATTTTCCAGATAATAAAAGAGTACCAGCAAATACAGAATCTCCGTTAGTTTTTTCAATCGGTTGAGATTCACCAGTCAAAGCATGTTGATCAATGCTGGCAATACCATCAATTATTAAACCATCAACCGGAATCATTTCACCTGCCTGAATAATCAGTACATCACCTTTTCGTACACTTTCAAAAATAACTTCTACTTCAACACCTTCTTTCAATAACCAGACATAGCGTGGTGTCTTGCCTAAAATATTCACCAGGCTTTGACGGGAGTCTTGTTGTGTTTTCAGCAATAATTTTTGGCTGCTATTATAAAATACGAAAAATAAGGCGGAGACAAAAAAATAACCGAGCCCCAACATGACAACTGAAATGACCGCATCAAGTACACAAACACCAATTTTTTGGTTTTCAACCAATTCTTGATAGCCACGCTTGATAAACGGAAAAAATAAATGAATTTCAATCGGAATGCTGACTAATGTTAGCCATGTAAGTCCCATAATTCCACCCGTGGTGAGTGCTAAGGCACCTAATGACCAAGCTAAATCACGGTTAACTTGTGTTTCTTCAGCAGAAATAGAAGAAGATGTTTTACTGGCTAAATTGGAGGAAGATATTAATTCCGGATTTTTTGGTTCCCGCTTTTTATAAAAGCTAATTCCGGCGTAAACTGATCCGGCAATTGCAATAACCGGTAAAAGTGGCAACATACATATCTCCTATTATTTATGGTTTTTCCATTTCTGTTGGGCTTGGACAAAAATATCAACCATTTATTCAATGTCATCAGAAAACTGAAGCAAATCCATGCCATTGAGGTTAATTAATGATATTTTTTATATCATATCATAGTTTTCATCTTGTCGGATTTGTACATTATTTGCCATTTTTTGGCTAAATATTGCTATTTGCCAATGAGTTTTTTCTCCGGTATCAAATATTATAATTTTTTCTGATTATCACTTTGTTGATTTTTCAAATTTCTTGAAAAATAGGCTGTTCAAAAAATAAATGCCGGGCACTTAGAGTACTTTGCGTAGTGCCTGCCGCGTTGCGTAGGAAAATTTAGGCCCTTTGTTCGGCCATATTTATCAAAATGCCGACCACTTTGTTAATCTCGCTTATATAGTAAGATTGCCGAGCAATATAAGCGAGATTTTCCATCAGTTTAAGAAATTTCCACTCATCACCGATCGTAATGGCACCATAAATACGTGACAAACTCTGATTCTCAGCGTCGTTAAATATTTTAGCCGCATACATTTCCGCTATACACTGCCCCATACCAGAATTAATATTTTCATTTTTGGCTTCAACAATGGTAATGATGGGTGCCTCTAAATAGAACTGTTCTGAATATCCGATGATGATGTAATCACAAAACCCATTCAATCCGTTCTCCTTATCCACATTAAAAGCATTCCCACCGCCCTTTAATGTCTCCCCAACCCCAGGTTTCACCTCTTGCTCTTCACATTCAACCCCTATCGGGGTTGGCAAAAAAGCAAGCCTGATAAAATTTAAATGACTCAGCGTTTCCTTGTGCCTAAGTGTCTCAAAAAATCTCTTGAGATTATCAAGTCATGCGGTTCCATAAGTGGCCCTTGTATTTCTTTATTGTTTAAATTCAAGAATATACCTACCTCAATGCCAGTTTGTCATTTTGACTGTCTGGTTACAACTCAGGATGCTACGTTTCTCCCTTCTGTTAGTGATTTCTCCAATCAAGATAAGTCAAGTTTGGTGTTGATATTTATCAATTTTCCTCTTTATGACCGGACACGGTGCTGAGATTTAAAATAGGATTGATTCAAATCAATCTGGTGCGATTTTTTGGTATTATACCATTTAGACCGGCATAGTCCCAAGTTGTTTGACTTGAGACTTTACATATTTGGAGACGGGTTCGACTACTTCCTCAAAATGTCCAACCGACAAGTTAAAAATAACTTCAATCAAGGAGAATTGCTGTTATGATGTTTGGGGCCGGAAAATAATTCGAGCCTGGCCCCTTTTTTCCAAAATAATTCGAGCCTGGCCCCTTTTTATCGTATATCCCCTATCCTTATATTCAGGCCCGAAACACTCTCAGAACAAGTTCTCCTTTAAATCCAAAATCTTGAAGTTTTTGGTATTCTAAATGAGATTTGAGAAAACGTGGTCTGTCCCCTATTTTTACTTTGTGAGAAATCTCACAAAAACTTGGTTGGGGGAGTCCGATTTTTTGGACTTGACTCGGATTTCTCAGGGCGGATAAATCGAATCAAGGGGTCAGAATAGTTGATTTTTTTGAATAATTGACTATGTTTATCTATTTTAAAATCAACTACTCTGAGCCCTTGATTTTTTACCCTTTGATTTTACCGGTAAAATCGGTGGAACGTGCTTAACACCAACCTAATAACGGCCCAGCCAATCTTCCCTAAAACAGCGGTGCATCCACTAAAATTGTCCGTGAACCCTTGCAAAATACCAGGTTACTGTAAAATGCAAGGTACAACCCTTGCAAAATACCAGACTCAATCCGCCAGAAGCACTGGGCAAAATAAACGCAACGCTAGTTAATACAACGTGTTAACATAATTGGCGCAAACTTTGCTAATTATTTTAACGTTTGCTTTGCTAATTTATTGAAACTAATTGAAA
>Ga0233403_10001374_pt1 | contig 11431 bp, 16 predicted proteins | sample Na_oxic_1_MG_FD_179866 | JGI IMG/M metagenome (GOLD analysis project Ga0233403, IMG submission 179866) | Seawater microbial communities from Saanich Inlet, British Columbia, Canada - Na_oxic_1_MG | ecosystem: Environmental > Aquatic > Marine > Inlet | place: Canada: British Columbia | collected...
CGCCATACTCGGAAAAAAAAATGCGGAAACAGATCTGAAATACATTCTCGCGCTGATAAACAGCAGTCTGCTGTCGTATTATTTTGTGCTGAACACTGCCAAATCTGTCAGAAAACTGTTTCCGAAAATCATTCTGAGGGACCTGAGGCAGTTTCCCATCAGAAAAATCAGCCGGAATGAGCAGAAACCCTTCATCGGAAAGGCGGATGAGATGCTTGACCTCGGCAGGCGGCTTGCCGGGCAAAAACAGGCCCTGTCCGATTATCTGTCTGTCAGCCTCGGATTGGAAAAACAGGGCGGAAAACTGCAATCCCTTGAGAATCTGAGTTTTGAGGAGCTTGTCAGGGAGCTTGGGAAGAAAAAAGTCAGCACGGGGGACAGCCGGGTTTCCGAGTCGCTGAGGGGATATTCTGACAAGATAAGGTCCCTGAAAATCCGGAGCGACCTGACCGACCGGGAAATTGACAATATGGTCTGCAGGCTTTACGGACTTGACGATGAGGAGATAAAAATTGTTGATGCCCGTGTCCGGTGCTGAGATTTCCCGGAAACAGCCCGGCAATCAGGCTCGCGTGAAGGACATGCACAAGTCTGCCGCAACCGCCAAAAAATGCGTCGGGAGGTCGTCCTGAACGAGAAACATCATCAGGTTCAGAATCTTCAGAATGGACAGGAACTGTTCAGGGCTGACCCAAAGATCAGGCAAAAAAGTACCGCAAACCCGGCTGAAGATTGTCAGCTTCAGCCCGTATTGGAGCAAACAGACATGATCAGACTTTCCGCTTTTTCTGTTGAAGGTTACAAGGCATTTGGAAAAAAGACTCCGAAAATCCATATATCGCCGATCACAATCATTCTAGGGCGCAACAACTCCGGCAAAAGCGCTCTGTGCCGTGCGCCCCTGTTCTTCTCCCATCCGTTTGACACCAGTGATCGGTGGGAGCCGTTTCCATTGGAAATGCAGGGAGCTGATTTTGGCATGAATCTTTTGGACATCTGTTTTAATCAGCAACTTGGCGGTCTGAAAGCCAGACTGTTTTTTGATCACGACAGTATCAGATCGGTCAAAATTGGCGGAGCGGCCATTCCGGAAAAAGGCTATCTGCAAGTTATAAGTGATCTGGAAATTGAAGATGAAAAAGAACCCTTTCTGGCGAAATCTGTCTTGGAATGGCGGGATGCCCATAAAAGACTGAGGCGATATTCCCAATTGCAACAAATACCATCCGGTATTCGCTGGTTAGGAGGAATCAGAGAGATACCTCACAGAGAATATAAATATTTTGGAAAGCTTGGCGGTGTCGGAAGTAATGGGAAGTATGCCCCTTTGCTGCTGGCATATTCCAAATTGTTGTCATCGAAGGATCCCTTGTTTGAAGGAGTCAGGGATTGGTTTCAGAAACATCTGTCCTCGGATTTGGATATAAATACAGGTGAGAGGTCTTTTTCAAGAGAGGATGCTTTTTCGGTCATGATAAAACACGCCTCGCAATCATCATTCTCGAATCTGGCAGACGCGGGTGAAGGAATATCCCATGTTCTTCCGGTAGTTGTGGCAATGAAGGCATTGCAATTTCATATTGCCCCCAAGTTGTATATCATCGAACAGCCAGAGCTGCATTTGCATCCTCATGCACACGCAGCCGTGGCTGAACTGATGATTGAGACTGCTGAGAAAGGATCTGACTCTCATCTGTTGATCGAAACTCATTCCGAAGCTTTTGTTTTAAGGATTCGCCGTGCATTGGCTGAACAGCGGCTAATCCCCGAACAGGTGAAATTTTATTTTGTTGAAGAGAATACAAACAAGGGCCAAGGCAGCATTGTGAAACCGATTGACCTGAATGACCGCGGGACACCTGCCTGGTGGCCGGAAGGAATCTTCGCAGAGGCTCACCAGGAATTCAAAGCCATACGAAAGGCGCTGAGAGAAAGAAAAGCATGATCATTTATATTTGCGAGGAAACAGAGATGTTTTCAGAACAATATTCGGAATCTTTTGGCCAGTTGCAGAAAATGTTCATCCGTGTTGCGGAGGGACAGCATACGCTTTATCTTTCCGACCCGGAAGAAGTGCTTGATTCTGATTTCTTCAAACGCGGGGTGGCTCCCATGCATGAGGAGGAATGGAAGGAGATGGTTCAGCGATCTGCTTATGCGTCGGACAGAGAAAACTGGACTATTGATCCTGATTCGGTCACTGAAAAGATTCATGCGCGCTTATCAACTTATGAAAGAGCAACAGACGAGCGCTGTCTCTGGCATCTTTTCCCCAGTGAAGTTGGCAACTGGGCGGAAATGCCGCTGAATGTTCTTATGGAAAACAGGAGAGACTGGTCCGTCATTGAAGCCGCTATCCGTGAGACAAAAGGTCGGGCATAATCCCTGCTAATCGCTAATCCGTGCAGATAACCGAAAAGCCTGCCGAGCGCAGAGAGAAGGTCTTATCTGATACATCTGCGTTCCTGTGGCTGGTGTGAAATCACGCGGAGGAAAGATAAACATGAATTGGAAAAGCATTCAGAAACACTATCCGAGTCAGTGGGTTTTGGCTGAGGCTGTGGAAGCCCGTTCGGAAGGGGGGAAACGCATACTGAGCCAGTTGGCTGTGTTGGATACATATCCCGACTCCCTCAGTGCGATGAGGAGCTATAAAGCGTTTCATAAAAAATGCCCCGACCGAGAGTTTTATGTGTTACATACAGACCGAAGATATCTCAATATTGAAGAGCGCAGATGGGTTGGAATCAGAGGAGCCAGATGAAAATTTGTGTACATGACGGACTGCCTTTTACGAAGGTGCTTCTGAAACATCGGGGCAAATCAGCTGAGGTGGATCGGGTTTTAATTGACTCCGGTTCCGCGGGAACCGTTTTTGATGTTGATGAACTCGCAAAAATTGACCTGCTTCCTGAGTCAGATGACGTGATTCGTACGGTTTTTGGTATCGGAGGAACTGAATTTGTTGTTGAAAAAAAGATTGATCAGATCAGCCTGATGTCACTGGAATTAAAAAATTTTCCAATTGAGATCGGATCTGTGGATTACGGCTTTGAAATGAACGGCATCCTCGGTTTCAATTTTCTTGTCAAAACCAAAGCCGTCATTGATCTGGGACAGTTAAGAGTATATTCCGGCAAGGCTGGTGATAAATTCCGAGGCTGAAAGCCAAAGCAGGCTGAAGCCAGCTAATTTTGCATAGATAACCCCGGAATAAATTCCGAGGATAGAAAGGCTGAAGCCAGCTAATGCCAGTGCGCTTCAGCGTACTTGAGCTTCCAGCCGGGGGATTTATCCCTCGGCTAACATTGATTTCAATCCCAAAAAAAAGAGACCCAAAAATGACGAAACTCACCAAGACCGCAACCCTTCTGATTGCCCTGACGCTGTGCCTGAACAGCATCGCCTTCGCAGGCGCACTGCCCGGCACCGGCCAGACCAAATACTACAACGACACCGCCGAAATCCTCTGCCCCGGCGAGGATTTCTATGGGCAGGATGCCCAGTACGTCACCAATCCCCGCTCATACACCAAGCTGGATGCCGGCGGAAACGACCTCCCCGATTCCGCAACCTCGTGGACAATGGTGCTGATGGTGGGGATTCCCATTAAAAACAAAATTTGATTTGCGGAGATTTGCGGAGAATGGCATGCATATTCGCCGCAAAAAATGCGGAGAATGAGAAAATATATTTATCAACAGGATGACTGGCCCCATTTCACATGGGACAGTGACAAATTGTTGGCTCCCCTCGGAAAAGTAAGGAATCAGCAGGGCAAAATCATCGGAAAAATGGAATCACTCGGATTTGAACTGAAAAGTGAGGCCGTTTTGGAAACCCTGACCTCGGATGTTGTGAAGTCAAGCGAAATTGAGGGGGAAATACTCAGCCGGGAACAGGTGCGCTCATCAATTGCACGACGTCTGGGTATGGATATCTCCGGTCTCGTTTTTTCAGACAGAGATGTTGACGGCGTGGTGGATATGATGCTGGACGCAACCCGGGGATTTGAAAAGCCCCTGACAGCGGAGAGACTGTCTGACTGGCATTGCGCTTTGTTTCCCACAGGAAGAAGCGGTATGCATAAAATAACGGCGGGCCGTTGGCGAGATGACTTGGGATGCCCCATGCAGGTTGTATCGGGAGTGCTGGGTAAAGAAAAGGTGCATTACCAGGCACCTGATGCGGACAAAATAGAAAAAGAGATGGATGTGTTCACAGACTGGTTCAACAATGAACACAGACCGGATCCGGTGATAAAAGCCGGTCTGGCGCATTTGTGGTTCATCACATTGCATCCGTTTGAGGACGGCAACGGCAGAATTGCCCGGGCACTCACGGACATGCTGCTTGCAAGAGGAGACGGAATTTCGCAGAGATTCTACAGCATGTCATCTCAGATACGGTCAGAACGTAAGGAATATTACAAGATATTGGAGAGGTCTCAGAAAGGCGGACTTGATGTGACCGCGTGGCTGTCATGGTTTCTGAACTGTCTGTCAGATGCCCTGAACGCTTCGGGGCAGACACTTGCGAAAGTGATATGCAAGCACCGTTTTTGGAACAAAAATGCGGCGAACATTCAGAATCACAGGCAGAAACTGCTGCTTGACAAGCTGTTGGACAGATTTGAAGGCAAACTGACAACCTCAAAGTGGGCAAAGATTGCCAAATGTTCCTCTGACACAGCGCTCAGGGATATCCGGGATTTGATGAGAAAACAGATATTGCAGAAAGAACCCGGAGGGGGCAGAAACACAAGTTATAAATTAACGCATATGAGCGAATGGGACCCGGAGGATAAGTAAGACCTGCCAAATAAAGTAATAGGTTTTATTGGTTCCAGAAACTGACCTTAAAGGAGGTAGAGAAGATGCCCCGATTGATCAGACCGTTGTCGGTCAGGAGCTTATCCTGATGGGTAAAAAAGAGACTGCGAAAAATTTGCTTGCAATGGGAAAACTCACCCCGAAAGAAATTGCCCAAATAACAGGACTGACCCTGAAGGAACTTAAAAGCCTGAAAAAATCAGGCAAAAGATAGATGTCGGGAGTCCCTTAATTCTGAGGGAGGTGGAGAAAATGATACAACTGACCCCGCTTGATCAGACTGTTGCCGGGCAGGAGCTTATTCAGATGGGAGTGGAAAGAGGATTGAAAAAGGCGAACTGATCGGCAATATCCGAACGACACAGCGTTTTCTGAAACGCCGTCTCACTCCGAAGGAGAAACTTCTTCAGAAAAGCACTGATGAACTGAGGGCAATGCTCAGAAAACTGGAATCCGAACTGAGCATCTGAACTTTTCGCAGTGCGCTTCAGCGCATTTTGGCTTTCAGCCGGGGGATTTATCCCTCGGCTTTGCTTTCGGCCAGGATGCCCAATATACCACCAATCCCCGCTCATACACCAAGCTGGATGCAAGTGGAAATGACCTGCTCGATTCCGCAGCCTCGTGGACAATGGTGTGGGACAATGTGACCGGGCTGATCTGGGAGGTGAAGACCGATGACGGGTCTGTGCATGATAAAGACAACAAATATAACTGGGACGATGCACAGAATGTGTTCATTGCGGAATTGAATTCGACAAGTTTTGGCGGGTATTCGGATTGGCGAGTGCCTTCGATTGATTAAAGATTTGGATTTCATCGCAAATCCGGCAGTCCGTTCCCCTGTCGGAAAAATTTTCAAATCAGATGTGAGAAAAGAGATTATTCTGTGCATCCATATTCGAATATGGGAAACAGGATGTGAAAGAACACCTTATGAGTTTTACTGATTTCAAAGAGAAGGCCCGGCAGAATCTGTCTGTGGCGGAATGATGTCAGGAGAACGGACATTACGACGCGTGCTGCAACCGGGCGTATTATGCCATGTATCACGCAGCCATAGCGGTGCTGGCAGCGGAACACATCACCCCCTCACAGACCCATATTGATCACGGATGGGTGCAGACCCGGTTTGTCACCCATTTTTGCAACAGGAACAAAATTTTTCCGAAATTCAGAACATATTTGCAGGAAGCCCAGAGGATAAGGGATATGGCTGATTACAGATCCGAGCGGTCAAACCGGAAGAAGAGCGGACGGCAGCTCGGCCGGGCGCGGGAATTTGTTCAGACGATATTGGAGAGGTTGCGGAGCCATGATGAACTTTAAGCAGAGAGAGGTTCTTGAAAACATTGTTGCCGGACTTCGGGAAAAATTTCCAGAGGTCCGGCTGACAGGGGTTGAGGAAATCACCCCGTTCGAATTCTGGGTGACACTGACCGAACCCGATGATGAGGATCGGCAACTTGCTATGGAGGAATTGCAGGGAGAGATGGGAACCGATGCACTGCTGGACTACGGCGTGAATTTTCACTTCATGCCGGCGGTGTCTGAAGCTCTCAGCCGGGGATTTGTCCCTCGGCGATGCCACATTGATCCAAAACCCCAAAAAAGGAGACCCAAAAAATGACGAAAGCCATCAAAACCGCAACTTTCCTGATTGCCCTGACGCTTTGCCTGAGCAGTATCGCCTTCGCAGGCCCCATACCCGACACGGGCCAGACCAAATGCTACAACGACACCGCCGAGATATCCTGCCCCGCACCCGGCGAGGATTTTTACAGTCAGGATGCCTAGCATGTCACCAACCCCCGTTCATACACGAAGCGGGGGCAGTAATGGCAGGTGCATGAATTTTTTGTTGCATTTCAGACGGAAGGCGTGTATGTTGGAACAAAAAATCAGAAAGGAGGGTAAGACCATGAAACTGTCATCTTTTTTTTCAAAAATCAGATTATTGTCTCTCAGAATCAGATCACTGTTTTCCAAATATGAGGAGGAAGGGGTTGTTGTTGTCGGGAGGGAAGAGTTCGCACGGGAGATGAAAGAGGACTTCAGAGGCAACACAGCCCTTCTGAAAGCCATAGAGGAGGGAATGAACAGAAATGTGAAAAAACATGAGCGTGTCTCGCTTACGGACTGATCAGAATGGAAAAACTTTGCTCTCAAAATTTTATCAGGGTTTTCAGTTCATTTGAAAATCGGCTGAATGCGGTTTTTCAGAGAGACACAGAACTGATCAGAGGCGGAAACATCCGAAGTCCGAGCCGGACGGATCCTTACAGGTACGAAAAGAAGCTCGTATCAAAAAAGAACATTAGACATTATCGGAAATAAGAAATATCGGATTTAACGGGTTTCAGGAACAGCCGGTCCTTCCCGTTTCCCAACTGACGGGCACCGGGAGCCATGCCCGCAGACAGAAATCCGGAGGTGGAAATCGCGGAGACGCAGAGGGAATGCGGGTTTCCGGACCTGTAACCGGCATCATGCACAAAAAGGGCATCTCGCGGGAGGATCTGCCCGGACTGTCGGAATCCGGGGCATGACGGTCCCGCACCATGCCGGACACCCGGAAGTCCCGCCGCCGTCACCGCCTGCGGGCCGCCTGATCACAGTGATGACCTCATCCGAACATCCGTCTGCCGGTCTTTCGCTTATTTCCGATAATGTCTATTACAATAGAAATCAGCGTGTTTTATGATAAAGTGGAGGACGATTATCTGTATTACAGTTACAACATCTTCTTTGACAATAACAAGCTGATGTTCCATTATGAACCGACACATAAGGAGCATTTTCAGCCGCATATCAATGTGTATGCCGACGGAAAGGAGTTTCGGAACGCCGGAGGTGAGGGAATTCACATTCTTTCCCACAAATATCATCCCTTTGAAATTCTTGCGCTGATCGAAAGATACTTTGCCTGACCCGTGTCCGACAGCATTTTTTTCAGACCGGATGTAAGGAAATGAATCATCCTGTTTATGATGAATTAATAGGGTTTTACCGGACACAGAAAACAGAAACATGATACTTTTCACAGTGTACTTCAGCGTACTTTCGCTTTCAGCCGGGAGACTGATCCCCCGGCGGAGTGACATGATGAAATAAATTTTAACACACCTGGAGTAAAATGACAGTCCGCGTTAAGGATTTGAAAATATGAAAACAGACGCATTGTTCTACAAACTGTTTCGCCTGTCTCCCCGGAGCCTGTTCCGGCTGTTGGGGATAAAACTGGACGGAACATACACTTTTGAAAGCATAACCCTGAAAACGACTGAGAAGCGTTTCGACGGCTTTATGAGGAGGACGGACGGCGAGGGTCCGAATGTCTTTGTCGAGATTCAGGGCTATGAGGACAACACGATATACTGGCGGGGGTTCCGCGAGGTGTGCGTATGGTACGAGGAGAATGACAGTGACAGACCGTTCGTGCTGGTCGTTCTCTTCACTGACAAGAAATATGATCCCGACAATCTCATGCTGACCCCTAAGCCGCCCAGCCGGCTGGTCCGCAAAAATCTTGCCGACTGCCTGAAAAAGCTGGCGAAAAAGGCGGGGGCGCTGACCGTGCTGAAGCAGCTCGGGCTTTCGGACATAAAAAAGAACCGGGAAAAACTGCCGGAGCTGGTCCCGCAGTGGGATGCGGAAATACGTTCTTTGGAGCTGTCGGAACCTGAGACAAGGGAACTGACGGAACTGCTGGTATATGCCGTTGTGCAGCGGTTCCAAAAACTTACATTAGAGGAGGTGAAGAAAATGATGCAACTGACCCCGCTCGACCAGACCGTTGCCGGGCAGGAGCTTATCCAGATGGGAGTGAACATCGGAAGAGAAGAAGGTGAACTGATCGGCAGTATCCGGATGGCCCAACGCTTTCTGAAACGCCGTCTCACCCCGGAAAAGAAACTTCTTGAGAAAAGCACTGACGAACTGAGGGCAATGCTCAAAAAACTGGAATCCGCACTGAGCATCTGAACTTTTCACAACCCTCAGATCCGAAAATCCGGCAGCCGACATTTTTTTCAGACCGGATGTAAGGAAATGAAGGTACTTTAGGTGAGCGCAAACACTGAGTCTGCGCCCTTTTCTTTTGCAGGGAGGCAGACTTTTTTTGGAATCAGTTGACAAATTTTTAACCGGTACAAATGAATGAAGGAGGAACCAATGAAAAAATCTGCCCAGACCGTCTTTCTCGTAATTTTTGCCATTTTCACCCTGAGCAGCACCGCCTTCGCAGGCTGGCCCATACCGGATTCCGGCCAGACCAAATGCTACAACGACACCGCCGAGATCCCTGCCCCGCACCCGGCGAGGATTTCTATGGCCAGGATGCCCAGTATGTGAACAATCCCCGCTCATACACCAAATTGGATGCGAGCGGAAACGACCTCCCCAATTCCGCAAGCTCGTGGACAATGGTGCGGGACAATGTGACCGGGCTGATCTGGGAGGTGAAGACCGATGACGGGTCTGTTCATGACAAGGACAACACCTACTGCTGGGACGATGCACAGAGTGTGTTCATTGCGGAATTGAATTCGACAAGTTTTGGCGGGTATTCGGATTGGCGGTTGCCTACGATTAAGGAATTGACTTCTATTACAAACTTGGGAAGATATAATCCTTCTGTAAACACAGATTATTTCCCATATATACCTTCATCCGCATCATTATCCCTTTACTGGTCATCCACAACTAATATTCAAAATAGTAGCAATGTATGGGTTATCAATTTTAAGATCGGCTTTCACTATGGGAACAGCGTTGGGGAAAAGTCTCGCACATATTATGTTCGAGCAGTTCGAGGCTTACAATCAGGGGTATCCAATGATTTTATCAATAACGGAAATGGTACGATTACGGATAACGAAACTGGCTTGATATGGGAGCAGCAGGGATCCAATTCAAATATGAACTGGAAAGATGCACTTAACTAGTATCTGCTGAATTTCTCTTTTCCTTTGATTTTCATAGTTTTATATGCTATTCTCCAATCATTCGCTCCGGGAGGCTCTGAGGGCCTCAGCCGGATTCTGACAATTTTAAAAAGGAGACAGCAAAATGATCAGAGACACATTTGAAGAGGCCTTTTCCCCGGAATGGGTTGAAAAAAATATCACAGACCCCGCCCACGGGCTCGTCGTCCTGCGGAAGATCATTCCGTGGGACGCGATTGTCAGACTTCTGGTCCCGTTTTACGACGAGGCGGGCCCCGCGGGGAAATCCCTCCGGATCATGGTCGCCATCCTTATAATTTCCCGGCTCCGCGGACTGAGCGACCGGAAAGTTGTCGAACAGGTGAAAGAGAACCGGTATATACAGTATTTCTGCAATGTTCCGGACAGAGGCCTGCAGACTTTCCTCCACCCCTCCTCCCTCTGCGTTTTCAGAAAACGTCTCGGCGAAAAGGGCTTCGCCATCATTGAGAACGGGATTTTCGAAATGCTCCGCATCGCCGGTGTCATATCGGGAGATGACGCCCTGATCGATTCGACCGTCCTGGAAAGCGACATCATTCATCCGAATGATGTTCAGCTGATTCACAAGGCTTTCAAAAAAATGGGAGCCTTTGCGAAACTGCACCGCATTCCCGTCTGGTGGGATGATAAGGAGCTGGCGGGACTCTGGCGGGAGTTCGGACTGGACAAAAAAAAGAGCAGGGCCGCGTGGCTGGCCGTTTTCAACGGAATATTCGTTCCCGCCCTGAAAATTTTTCAGGGAAAGGTCGGGGTGCTGAGGACTTCGTCCAAGCGGAAAAAGAAAGCCGTCACAACGCTTGACCTTCTGAATATTCTCGAAGAGCAGACCATGCTGAAGCTTGCCGGAGAGCTGCATATAAAGGATCGCATCGTCTCTCTCGACGATCCCGACGCCCGACCGATAAAAAAGGGAAAGAGTCATCCGGACTGCGAGTTCGGGACGACCCTGCAGCTGACATTCAACCGGGACGGCTTCATGATAACCGCTGAGAACTTCACCGGCTGTCCCAATGACAAAACTCTTTATCCGAAAACACTTGAAATTTATATAAAAAGGATGGCCGGATGCCCGGTCACGGTCGTGACCGACCTCGGATTCCGCAGCCTGGCGAATCTCGGCGGAAACACGCCTGAAAAGGTCCTCCATGTGTTCATGGGACGAAGCTCCGACGTGGCTGAGGAGAAACGTGACCACTGCCGGAAGGCCCGGTCGGCCACGGAGGGGTTCATCGCCGTCGCCAAGAATCTGCGGGGCTTCGGCAGAAGCCTGTGGCACGGGCTGGGAGGGCACAGGACGTGGTCCCTGATCTGTCAGACCGCCCACAATCTCAAAAAATTCCTCCAGCTGTGGGATGAGGACAGAGTCGGTGAGGAAAGCCTGAAAAAGCTCGGTCTCGCCTGATTTCACAGGGCTTTCCGAAATTTCGCATCTGCCCCGGTCCGGAACCGGCTGTTCCGAAGAGAGGACAGGCGCGTCCGAAAAACCGGATTTCCGACAATTTTTTTCCCGAAATTCTGTAAAAAGCATTTAAAACCCCTTAAATCATAAAATTTTAACCCCGTATCAGACTATGGGATGATCTGTCTGAAGAGAAATTCAGCAGATACTAA
>Ga0233403_10001378_pt1 | contig 11392 bp, 9 predicted proteins | sample Na_oxic_1_MG_FD_179866 | JGI IMG/M metagenome (GOLD analysis project Ga0233403, IMG submission 179866) | Seawater microbial communities from Saanich Inlet, British Columbia, Canada - Na_oxic_1_MG | ecosystem: Environmental > Aquatic > Marine > Inlet | place: Canada: British Columbia | collected...
ATTCGTGATCATCCGTTTCCAACTTGATTTTGTATTGTTCAGCACTGTCATAGGTTTTATCGCCTTCTTTCATAAATCCTTTGCTATTGTAGAGTCTGATACCAAAGGTTAAGTTGATTGGCTGATCTATTGAGACACCGAACACAAATTTAGAAGCCCCTGCGCCGGCCGCAGAAACGGTTAATGTTTTGATCGTTTTGATCGTTGGTTCATCTTGATAGCCATACAATCTTAAGATGTCTGGATAATAGAGTTCTAAAAATCGTTTTACCACGGCTTCCATTTCATCTTGTATAAACTCATAACCAGCATAATCTCTGAGGAATTCGTCGTGATTAACGGTAATGGGGGGTGTCATCATGTGGTGTCACCTGTGGAAAAGGTATTGGATAGGTGCAAACTATGTTCGTTTGCCGATTTTCAAAAATTTTGCGGCCCGATTTTCGTTCCAAATTTATTTTGCGGCCCGATTTTCGTTCCAAATTTATTTTGCGGCCCGATTTTCGTTCCAAATTTATTTTGCCTGTTATTGGAGTGCAAAATTTATTTTGCCTGTTATTGGAGTGCAAAATTTATTTTGCCTGTTATTGGAGTGCAAAATTTATTTTGCCTGTTATTGGAGTGCAAAATTTATTTTGCTGTTAGATTTTCTTGATATGAGTGTACTGTATTCAATCGGGAAACGCTATAATAAAGTAAACCACAAAATAACAAGAAACGAAAAAAACCGCAAAATGAATTTGGAACGAAAAGCGGGCTGCAAAATGAATTTTGCACTCCAAGTTTTTTTGTGACACAGAAAATGTGGGTACGAACAAATATCAAAATGTGATAGAACGCTGATATGTCACGCAAAAGTTTTTGCGCGCAAAAACTTTTGCGTGACATACTGATTGTCATGATTTACGCTGATTAAAATGGGTTTGATTTTAATGAAAGAAGTTGTTCCAAAATTTCACAAGACTCTCTTTGTTTTTTATATTATTTCCTGTTGTTAATTTTGCCCATTTTTTTTCTCTAACAATCCGTTTAGCTTCTTGAGAATAGAGAAGCTGTTCTGATGGTTTAATACAAACTCTTCTCAAGTCTAATCGATCTGCATCCCAACAAGTGCCAATCGTTTTATTTTCAGTATGTGTTCTGCTTTTGTTATGATATTGGCAAGCGTAATACAATAATTCAAATCGCTCTTCTGAAAGTTCATATTCCTTATTTAACAAGGATTTAGCGTATTCTGCACCTCTTAACCCATGTTCTGGATCGCGATGATCGTTAATTCTCATGCTATCGTGAAATAAGGCAAATAGTCTGACAACTTCTTCATCGGCACCATTGGCTTTACAGAGATACAAACCATTTCGTTCGACTCTGGCCCAATGTTTTGGGCCATGAACAGATGAATGAATTCTATTTGGAGTTGATCTAACGATTTTCCAGAGTTTTTTGAAATTGATTTCTGAAGGTTTCATTTAATTTGAAGTAATTTAGGCTCACGCAGAGCCGCAGAGACGCAGAGAATGAGAGAATATATCAGGGTTAGACAAGCCGGCTTGTTTAAACCTCGCATCAAGCCGAATCGCCGAAGCGCCTCTGCGTGAAAGAGTTACTCGAATGACGTGCGAATTTAAAATCGTTTAAAAATCAAACAGCAAAAAAAGTTTTTTGAGCCTCACTTTTGGCGCGAAACTTAAAAACTTCTGTGCATAGAATAGCGTCAGAAAGGGGATTCCGGGGCGAACCTGCGTTCGCCCAAGCTTAAAACTCAATGCTATCAATAAACTAATGCAGGAGAGCGGAAATAGAAAGACCACCCAGCCAACAGCTAAAGCAGTTGTCTAAAAGCTCAAGTCACCTAAAGGTGACTAACATGCAGCCCGTTTTTGCTAAAACGGGCTTATGTAAATGGATTTTTACTTCCAAAAAAGGGAAAATTATATTTAGCGAAGCCTACCTTCTGTTTTTGCTCCAGTGAATAATGTTTCGGTTTAGTTATATAAATGATTCTAAAAATGCAATTGTGTGGATGTAGTCACCTTTAGGTGACTTGAGCTTTTAGACAACTGCTTTAGCTGTTGGCTTTTGATGGCAGGGTGGTCTGGATATTTCCGCTTTACTGCACTAATCCGTTTATTCCCCTAATCCGTTGTACTCTTTTTCTGATCTAAGCTACCAAAAAGCTTGGTGATTTCTTCTTTTATCGCTGAACAAACTGTCTGCCCTTCTATTTCTCCCAGTTTTCGATAGGACTCGAATTGATCTTCGTTGAAAAACTGGTCGGCCGTTGTTTGGTCAGGAAAGCTGGGATTTTGACGACGGTAGGCGAGCAAATCTTCTGATTCTTTTCCTGTCATGGCTGTCTTGATGTACAACAGGGTTCCATTCTTGTCATTGGGATAATGGATGATCCCTTTGACATAGTATTGTTCAACGTTGCCCTTTTTGTTGGGGCGTAAGGGGTTCATGTCAACTTCAATGTTGATGCCTAAGTCGATGCGTGCCTTGCGTTGTAGATTGGCGAGATCGTCCATCTTAAACTTGGGATCAGATGCGGCATCGGTGATAATGATCAGTCGGCAACGACGTTTGAGTAGGGGATAGATTCCCAGATTTTCATGGTGTCCACCGTCGGACAAGTTGAGCAAGGAATTGTGTTCTTGGCCGCCTAGAAAAAATTCTTTCAACAGGTAGTAAGGCCAAACTGGGGGCATCTCATATTTTGGATCAGGGTTGGGCATCCAGACGTTGAGTCTGATGTTAAACAGGATCATGTACAGTGCAAACAGACGATTGGTTCGCCGTCCCATTTTTGGGCTGGCGGCCGCGCCTGATATGGCCATGGCTGTCGCTAGTTCGGTACTACCATAATTGTAGCTTGTCGTGCTTCTGTAGCCTGTCGATTCTGCACCACAGTAGTATTTTGAGAAAATAAAATAGTCTGCACCACGCCCTCTTAAATAGCGATTCTTGGAAGCCCTGATATTCATGGTCGCATTAACGAGGTGATAAGGGCCATTGTAATGCTCATGGAGTTCGCTCAATTTGACACCGACATTGGATTTGATCTGCTTATTCTCTTGTTTGAACAAGTAGCTTCTGCTGAGACTGTTGCGGTAGAAGGCGTGGAAAGAGATGCGATTCAGGTTGATCAGTAAACCGATGATAACCAAGCTCAAAATGGTAAAAACAGGCATGGGTAACCATTGAAACACTGCCGTTTGAAAGATCGAGAAGCTGATGAAGTCAGATACGGAACTCTCAAGAAATCCAGTTGTCCAGAGTAGACGCATAAATTGTGCAAACAAGAGAGGAATAAGCGCCGCTAAGGCGATGAACAAGAGGGTACTGGAGAATTTTTGCAAACCCTTGTTTGCCGTTTTTAAACGGCCTAGAATAAAAACAAACAGTGTGGCCAGTAAGGTGTAATTCAGCACCGTAAAGATTTGTTTATCCACTTTTTTGTATTCATCTAGGAATAAGTAAAAGGTTAAGGCTATCAGGCCGATAAAAACCAAGAGTGCGATTGTCGTGGCAATCAGCCAGGCTTGCAGGTTATGTATAAACGAGCTGTTGAAATTCAATAACACGGAAAAGGCGCGGACGACAACCATACTGATGAAAGCAGCGCCGGCTAAGTGAAACAAGAAGAAGGTCAGCGCATGGAAGTTGTGAAAAGTTGTGGCTTTATCAAACTTATCTGTGTAACCAATCAATTCCCTCATGTCATTGAGTTGAGGAATCTGAAAGAATGTGGCTATCGAATGTGTTTCGACCAAAAACAGTGTGTAAACGGCTGAAATGGCAATGGCAAGCGGTATGATATTGATGAGTAGCACTCCGGATAAAAACATGGCAATAAAACGCCACGTTTCTATACTGAAGAGGCCGCGATCAAGTTGTAAGTAATTTTTGGCTGCCCGCAGATGGCTCATTTCCTTACGTTCATCGTAAGTATTAGGTGCATCAGGCAGATCATAGTCAACTTCATGCGGATCATCGGATTCACTGTCGCGAAGGAAACGGAAGGGGAAGTATCCTTTTTGGGCAGCAGAATCTGTCGAGGCTTTGGGATTGGTGAGTAGGGAACTGAGACAGGAGCCGATATAGCCGCCACCTGATACGGTGGAGAGGTAGTCGCAGTAGCGAAGAACGCCTTTTTTATCCAGTGCTTGTAGTACGCCTAAATTGAAGGTAGCGGAACGGATGCCACCGCCGGAAAAGGCGAGGCCGACGAGGCCGGCGGAGGTTTTGATTTTAACATCATGACTGGGTACTTTGTCGGATGTTGGGTTTTCGGCCGTATGTTTTTCGCTCAACTTTTTGATGTCTTGCTCCACCCGTTCAGATTCACGTTCTACGGATTCTGAGGTGAGCTGCATTTTTTCGCGCCGTTTTTTGACATAGTCTAGTTCGGTTACATAGACTTCGGCAAATGTGCGCGTGTAGTCTTTGGGTGTGGTTTGCGTAGTCATGAATATTAAATAGTACAACGGATTGACGAAATAAACGGATTTTTGGTAGTGCATGACTACCGGATTTTTTAAATAAAGTTTATACCGATTTCACACAAGCGTTTATTTTACACGCTAACTTTGGAAAATCAAGAGAGCTATACTGTCCACCGTTATAATTTGCGCTTTTTTGGAAGTGAAAGGTTAGTCACCTTTAGGTGACTTGAGCTTTTAGACAACTGCTTTAGCTGTTGGCTGTAAATGTAAAGTAATCGCGACCTTATGACGATGCTAAGTATAAAAAAGGTTTGTGCAAGGGATTGCCTCTACATCATTATGCTTTAGGCAATGTGACACCCGTTTGCCCTTGATACTTTCCTTGCCGATCTTTGTAGGAGGTTTTGCAGGGTTCATCTGCCTGTAAAAACAAGACTTGGGCGACTCCTTCGTTGGCATAGATTTTGGCCGGTAGGGGTGTGGTGTTGGAAAATTCTAGGGTGATGTGCCCTTCCCATTCGGGTTCAAGTGGTGTCACATTGACAACAATACCCATTCTTGCGTAGGTGCTTTTGCCTGAGACAATCGCTAAAATGTCGCGTGGTATACGAAAATATTCAACAGTACGCGCTAAAGCAAAGGAATTGGGTGGAATTATACATTCGTCGGAGACGATATCGACAAAAGTCTTGGCATCAAAGTGTTTGGGATCAACAATCGTGGCGTTGATGTTGGTAAAGAGTTTAAATTCATTGGCGCAGCGCACGTCATAACCATAGCTTGATGTGCCGTAAGAAATCACTGGCCCGGTTGCGTTTTCTTTGATTTGATGCGGTTCAAAGGGCGTTATCATGCCTTGGGATGCCGCCATTTGGCGGATCCATTGATCGGATTTAATGGACATTTGGAAAGGGGGGAAGTGGTAAATAGGAAAGGGGAGCAAGGGCGAACACGTAGGTTCGCCCCTACGGGCGTAATAATGTAGGGGCGAACCTACGTGTTCGCCCTACGTGTTCGCCCCTTGGTGTGAAATTATTTATTGCTGAACTTCCAGATATCAATTATTCATGACTTTAATAGTCGGGAATTTTGTGGTGTAATCTTTCGCTTGTAAGGACAGTTTTGCTGCAACACGGCGTGCAATTTCACGGTAGAGTTGCGCGATACGGCCTTCAGGTTCGGCAACGACTGTGGGTTTACCGCTGTCTGTTTCTTCACGAATGCTGCGATCTAAGGGCAAAGCACCTAGAAAATCAACGTTATTTTCTTGGGACAGATGTAAGCCACCGCCTTCACCAAAGATATGCTCTTCATGCCCACACTGGCTACAAATATGTATGCTCATGTTTTCTATCACACCGAGTATGGACACATTCACTTTTTCAAACATTTTTAAGCCTTTACGGGCATCTAGCAAGGCAATATCTTGAGGTGTGGTGATGATCACCGCGCCGCTAACGGGAATTTTTTGGGCCAACGTTAATTGCGTATCACCGGTGCCGGGGGGGAGATCGACAATGAGGTAATCCACTTCGCGCCAATTGGTATCTTTAAGTAATTGTTCTAAAGCTTGCGTTACCATTGGGCCGCGCCAAATCATCGGCGTGTCTTCTTCTACTAAATAGCCAATTGACATGGATTGTAGATCATAACTCATGACGGGTTCAAGAGATTGACCATCTGTCGATTCAGGCTGTTGTTGAACACCAAGCATCCGAGGTTGACTGGGCCCATAAATGTCCGCATCTAATATACCGACAGTAGCGCCTTCAGCGGAAAGGGCTAAGGCGAGATTGACGGCTGTGGTTGATTTACCCACCCCCCCTTTACCTGATGCAACGGCAATAATGTTTTTAACCCCTTTCAGGGGTGTAACGGATTTTTGCACCGCATGAGCGACAATTTTATTGGTGATGTTGATATTGATTGTACCAACACCCTCATATGCCCCAATCAGGGTTTTAAGTTGGTTAGCTAACTTTTCATCATAGCCGCCTGTTGGATAACCAAAAGTCAAATCCACCGTGACGGTATCGCCTTCTACTTGAATGTTTTTGACGCTTTTGGCCGACACTAAGTCTTGTTGCAAATAAGGGTCAATGTATTGTTTGATGGCAGTTTCAACTTGTTGTCGTGAAATAGCAGCCATATATTATATCTCCTTTTATAAAATCCGATATTATCGTGCGGCGATCAAACCGTGTTGGGTGACATCTATCATAATGAATCAATGTTCAATGTTCAATGTTCAATGAACAGTTCAGTTCTCAAGATATTGATTTTTTTGATATTGAGTCAGTCTAAAACCAAGCGATTATCGAACAAACTAGAAATGTGGTTGATAAGCGTTTGAAAAGCTATCAAGATAGCTTAGCTAAATAAGGCTGCTTAAATAAAATTCAATGCGTGTGTATAAGATTTCCGTTGTTGAAACTCGCCTTGTCAGTCTTGAATTTTATTTAAATTCAACGTGTTAAAATGAACTTAATGTCTTACAATTATACTCAAGTAATGTGAGCGATCATCGGCCTCTTATGCATTTCGATATAAAATCTATCAAAAAAATGGAAAAATTAACCATTAACCCTTATTGAGGTTCAGTGTTTTTTTCATCTTGAGGCATGTTTTCCATCAAGTAAAGCGCCAATTTGACAAAATCAGCCTCTGTCAAAATGCCGAGCAACTGATGACCTCTAAAAACCGGTAAACAACCCTGTTTTTGTTTCAACATAGAGCGAGCCGCTTCAAGCAAAGGCGTATCTTCTTGCGCGACGAGAACATCGGCAATCATAATTTCACTAATGGGAATGCTTGATTCCAATTCATCACGTTCTTGAGTGTTAATTTCAGCTAAGGCCGAGACACCTGCTGCAAGTACATCATGCTTAGTCAATAGACCTACAAATTGCCCCTGTTTATCAACAATGGGAATATGCCGTATTGCTTTCTTCAGCATTAAATCACGCGCTTGATGCAAAGTATCGGTGGGTTTGAGCGTGTATAATTCACAGCTCATCAATTCTTTTATTGTTACCATAGGAGTTTAGGAGTTTAGGAGTTCAGAAGTTAAATTTGATATTGTTTTGAAATTAAGATTTATGTAGGGCGCCCTATGGGTTTTTGTTGCCCACCATTTATCTTAAATTTTTCAGGCAAAAGTTTAGTTTCGCTAAACTTTAGCCTGAAAGTTTGTTTCCGCGTTCAGTATAACATTATACCGATTAGTGTATGAATTTTGGTTTTGGATAAAATTGCTCCACATTTTTTATATTTCTGTCTTTTCGCTTATTTTTGAGTGCCTTGTTAATTTAAATAGCTTAATATTCAATAAGTTATATTTTTTATATCTAATTCAAAGCGTTATCAAAGTCTATAATAAATTCAAAAACTTATATTTGTTGTTATATTTGTATTATTACGATAATATTATATACTTGTATCGAAATTACAATAACAAAACTGATTTAAATGAGTCTTAGAATCGTCATAACATAAAATCAATAACTTACGAATTACTTTGACTCGAAAAAAATAAGCGAAAGTACCGATATTTAGCTTCGTCATAAATTGCGCTTGTTTTTATTTAATTTAGGATATCCCAAAAATTATCCGAGCATGCCATTTCACGTAGTAGGGAAATGGTGGGTTTTAAAAACCCGTTACCCACCCTACAAATCAAATGGTGAACAGTATAGACATTCAAATCAAACCATTCAAATCAAAAATCAAAAATCCCACGATGAATACTTTTGTTGATATTGCACAAAAACTGATTACCCCTGCAACAATGATGCATCAAGAAGGCATTCCGATTCATGCTTATGTGACAGAATTAACTTGGTTGCTCTTTTTGAAAATCGCCCCTGCACTGGAAGAGGCGGAACATCTGCCTACCGTTTACCGTTGGGAGGCCTTAATTGATAAGCCTTTGGAAGAACAATTTGAATATTATCAAACCTTTATCAAAGAAATGGGAGAAGTGCCGGTACCGAACATTGCGGGGATATATGCCTACGCTTCTACCGCTTTTAAACGGCCAGAGCAATTGGCACAAGTCATTACCACGCTTGCCGTTGTCGATGCTATCGAAATTGAGGATTTGGGAGAAATCTATGAAATATTATTAGAAAAATGCGTTTATGAGGATGGGAGCCGTTTACTCATTCCACCTCGTTCATTAGTCGATACAATGGTTATTTTAACCCAGCCGCAATTAGGAGAATCGATCCAAGATCCGTTAGCCGGTACGGCAAGTGTTATTGTTGCAGCTGATCAGTATATTCAGCTAATACATGATGAACCCTTGGACATACCTTTTCAAAAAAATCGGAACAGAAAACCAGATATTATTGCGGTAGAACCTGATTTAGTGCGACAACGCTTAGCCTTGATGAACTGTCTATTACATTACATTGACCCAATCCAACATGTGCCAGTGCGATGGGGTGATAGTTTATTATCCAATTTGCAACGCTGGCCTCAAGCTGATGTCATATTAAGCACCTTGATTTTTGCGAGTGAATCGACTGATGAATTAGACAAACACGATGCCTCTTTGGCTTTATTGCAACATATTTATCAAACCCTTAAACCCGGTGGGCGGGCTGCTGTCGTCTTGCCCGATAAGCTGTTAAAAGCATTGGGCCCTGCACAACAAGTCCGTACCACTTTACTTGAAACCTGTGTACTGCATACCGTGCTACGATTACCTCATGGCATTTTTTATCCCCATAAGGTACAAGCCCATCTTTTGTTTTTCCGGCGAGGGCAATCAAGTGAGGAGAAAACAGAAAAGGTTTGGTTTTATGATTTACGTACTGACTTACCCATTTTTGGGCAATATCTGCATTTAACGCGAGACTATCTCAGAACGTTTGAAAAGCTTTATGGTGATGAACCATTTGGACAAGCTCAGCGCCATGAAGAAGGGAAAAATGGACGTTGGCGTTGTTTCAGTCGTGATAGCCTCGCAAAACAAGACGATAGATTAGATATCTGCTGGTTACAAGATGAAAAGGCAGCAACAAACGACAATCAAGTTGCAGATGAAATTTGGGAAGTTTTAGATCAAACAATGACAGACTTAGAAGCTTTAGTAGACATTTTATAAACGTATGGCATCCTCCGCTGTAGCGTAGGAAAGCTTTGGAAAAGTTTTGTTTAGTTGAGGCTCAAAAAAACTTCCTCAGGCTAAAGTTTCGTTTCGCTAAACTTCAGCCTGAAAGCGTGAAAAACTAATTCTTGATTCTAACCCCTTTCGCGCCCCTAAAATTCCCAGATTTTGCGCCCTTCAATTTTGCTCTGCTCAGATTAGCGCCTCTAAATTTTGCGCCACGCAAATTCGCACCTCGAAGATCGGCACCACGCAAATTAGCGCCACGCAAATTAGCACCGCTCAAGTTTGCACGGCTTAGTTTAGCTGAACGCAAATTAGCACGGCGCAAATCGGCCCGACTTAAATTAGCATTTCTCAAATCAGCACGACGCAAATTGGCACCTCTCAGTCTTGCCCTAGAAAGATTGGCACCACGTAATCTTGCCCGTGTTAATCTGACAGCATTTAATTTCGCCCTTTTTAAATTGCAGCGATTGCATTTTTTTGTTTTTTTGAGTTTTTTGACATGGCGACTATTGGCAGCATCGGTGATATGACCAAACAATCCAACCACGAATGGTATGAGTAATAAAACGAGGAGTTTTTTCATAATCATTCCCCTTTTTTGAATAATGTGGTAACAACACATTAAGAGTTGAGATTCAAATTTTGAATCGCGAACCGTTCTACAGTTTTAAAAAATCGCTGGTACTCTTGAGTTAAATTAATGCCATATCGTATTGGGCAGACACGCAGTAAAGCCCCTACCAAACATAGCAAAATGATGGCACTGTAGGGGCGAACCTGCGTGTTCGCCCAAGTTTCCTGATTGATAAATCAATTTAGCTCGCTTTTTATTAGTTTTTACTTTAAAAATCAATAAATTATACTATGCCCGGAACCCTTCACCCCCAAAGTTTGAAACGTTTGAAACCAAAAATATTACTGTTCAAGTTTTAGGAAAGACTGACATGCCAATTAACGCTCACTTTTTTCGGTAACTCATTGTATACTTAGCATTGTCATAAATTGCGCTTTTTTTAAATTTCACAGCCAACAGCGGGCAGCAGTTGTCTAAAAGCGAAAAGAATGGTGGTGGTGACTAAATACCAAAAATTTTCTAGTGGGCAAAAGCGCAAATTATAACGGTGGACAGTATAAACAAAATACTCATCACTATTATCTATCTTTTCCGGGCCCTTCTAACGCCTTTCGCACCCTTAAAATTCCCACCTTTCGCCCCCTTAAGTTTAGCTCTTCTCAAATTAGCGCCTTTAAATTTCGCGCCATGCAATTTCGCGCCTCTCAAATTAGCACCACGCAAATTAGCACCACGCAAATTAGCACCTCGAAGATCCGCACCACTAAGTCTAGCATAGCGCAAATTGGCACGGCGCAAATCGGCCCGACTTAAATTGGCTTTTCGAAGATCAGCACTACGCAACTTTGCGCCTCTCAATCTCGCCCTACTCAGATCGGCACTATGTAACCTTGCCCGTGTCAATCTAACACCATTTAACTTAGCCCCACTTAATTTGCAACGATTGCATTTCTTAGTTCTTTTGAGTTTTTTAACATGAGTTCTATTGGCAGCATCGGTAATATGACCTAACAATCCAACCACGAATGGTATGAGTAATAAAACGAGGAGTTTTTTCATAATAATTCTCCTTCTTTGAATAATGTGATGAAAACACATTATATATAAATACTGACACCAATAATTACAATTAAAACGTCCCTCTTGCAGTTTGGTCATCTGAATGGTAAAGCCGTGATCCTACCATATAATCAGTATAGTTCTTTTAGCCGTGAATTGCTTATCTTACACACTATGGTGTGCTTGAAATAA
>Ga0233403_10001379_pt1 | contig 11390 bp, 13 predicted proteins | sample Na_oxic_1_MG_FD_179866 | JGI IMG/M metagenome (GOLD analysis project Ga0233403, IMG submission 179866) | Seawater microbial communities from Saanich Inlet, British Columbia, Canada - Na_oxic_1_MG | ecosystem: Environmental > Aquatic > Marine > Inlet | place: Canada: British Columbia | collected...
CCCTCAGCCATTGGCGTAAATTTGCCCTGCCCTATCAAGCCCTCATGAAAACCCAACTAGAGCGTATCGCAAAACAGGAAGGGCTATGTAAAAATGTCTCTGAAATTGTGAATCAATCCTTGTGATAGAAATTGGGAATTGGGAAAGCCAGGGTGGGCAAACATTGTTCGCCCACCCTAAAATTTATACCAGGCTATAGCGTTTTCCGATTGCATCAACTACATTTATATAATTTAAGTCATTGATAATTATATGAAATAATCATTAACAATTAACAATTAACAATTAACCATTGCTATATTTTCTATATTCTAAATCAAAACTTTTTCCCACTCACCGAAAAAATGGCAGCCATTTAAACGGGATAGTTTTTTGAAAAGGTTTCTAAAAATAAAAACGACTTTTAAATCAAACCGTTAAATCGATATAATGCTAAATACCAGCGCGTGGGAACAATTTTAAAAAAAAGGAGTTGCTTTTTACGGGTGATTTAGTGTATTATGATTTCCATAGTATTTAGGTGAAATAAAATAGTTGAAATTATATAGGATACCATCAACTTATTATGAATTATGAGATTGAAAGCACGGTAAATTATGATGAATGGTTCGATGGCATGAAGGACCGAACGTCTAAAGCAAGAGTCGTGACTAGGCTTGCGCGTGTTGAACAAGGTAACTTTGGCGACTACAAGCAATTGACAGAGAATTTGTCTGAATTGCGCTTTACCTTCGGCGGCGGCTTGCGGATTTACTACACCATTCGTAATTCCCGTGTGGTTCTGCTGCTGAACGACGGCAACAAATCAGGGCAAAGCAAAGACATTGCCAAAGCCCAAGAGATTTTTGATGAACTGGAGTAAACCATGAAGACAAGACGAATTGACCTTGCTGAATACCTTGAAACTGACGAAGATATCCATGAATTTCTCAAAGAGGCTTCTGCGACCTGTACGCCTGCAGAACTCACTCATGCCTTAAATACTGCAGCCCGTGCAAAAGGTATGACCGAAATTGCTAAACAAGCCGGTGTTACCCGCACCAGTCTCTATAAATCCCTGTTTGCTGATGGCAACCCACACTTCGATGCCATTAGTAAAATCATCAATACTTTTGGTGGGAGTCATTTGGCTGTGGCTAGCCATTAGTCAGATAGATAGGATGGGCAACGTTGTTGCCCACCACCGATTGGCAAAATGAAAATAGGGGACAGACCACATTTATTCTTGAAGCAAGTTTGACTATCAAAATGGAAGTGTCCCTTGCCTTTCTTCCAAATGTGCTTTTTGTGGTCTAAGCTGGAACGAAAACGACCTTCCCACAAACTATAAGGAAGTCGATAAGTACGATTTATGTATTGCACATAACGTTGTCCTAATCGCTTCATTACCCGTGATGGACCATTTCCATCGGTTGGTGTGACCAATAAATGAACGTGGTTGATCATCAAAACTAAAGCTAGTACTTTCACCTTTTCGTCATGGCAATATCCATCAAGAGATTCAAGGTAAAATTGGTAGTCTTCATCCGCATAGAAACAGACATTTCGATTGTTGCCCGGTTTCCTGATATGTATTGGAATTCCATCAAGTTTTAAACGAGGACGACGAGACATAGTATAAGAATAAAGAATTATAACCCGTTATAAAATTAGATCAAATAAAATGTGGTCTGTCCTAGCCTGTCGAAATGGATTAAAAATTAATTTCTGTTTTTTATAAATGACCGTGTACCTTAACCTCTTATAACTAGTCATAATTGAGCTATTATTCAAGCCATTTTCCAGTCAAAATTGAGTGTAAGTTTATGATTTATATCATAAAATCCAATAATTGCCGGACCCCATGTAGGGACACGCCCTTTGGAATAATCTTGAAGCCAAAAAATAGAAATAATATTTTTGTATTTCGACAGGCTAGGTCTGTCCCCTATTTTCTATTAATTCTTCCACAACTTAATTATGCCCCTACTATCTCCTGATGCGAATATTTTTCCATCAGGACTGAAAGCGACAGACAGTACTCTACCTTCATGTCCTTCTAAGGTATAAAGTAATTTACCGCTACTCACTTTCCACAACTTGACTGTTTTGTCATCATTTCCTGAAGCAAGTATCTGTCCTTCAGGATGAAAAATAATCGATCTTACAACAGAGTCATGTCCTTGTAAAGTATGAAGTAATTTGCCACTACTTACTTCCCACAATTTAACCGTTTTATCATAACTTCCTGAAGCAATTAGTTTCCCATCAGAACTAAAACAGACAGTCATTACCCAATTATCATGTGCCAAAAAGCTCTTTTTTAATTTGCCGTTGCTAACATCCCACAGCTTAATTGTTCCACTCGAACTACTTGACGCTAATACTTGTCCATCAGGACTGAAATTGACAGACCATACATCGTCTTGATAAACCTTCATAGTATGAAGTAACTTGCTACTACTTACTTCCCAAAGTCTGATTGTATCATCAATGCCAGAAGAAGCTAACTTTTGTCCATTAGGATTAAAAGCAACTGTCCATACCCAACCTTTATGTCCTTGCAGGGTTTTAATGAGTTTTCCCGTGTTTATTTCCCACAATTTAACCGTTTCATCAGGAGTGCGTGAATGTCCACCTACTGATGCTAACAATTGCCCATCGGGACTAAAAGCAATAGCAAAAGTTCTGCCTTTATTTCCTGGTAAAGTTTTGAGCAATTTACCATTGTTCACATCCCACAGTCTAATGTCATTACCTGCCGAAATCAGTGTTTGACCACTGGGACTAAAAGCAATAGAACTTATGTTTGTTTTGCGTTTTTTGTGCTTTTGCGATAGAGTATGCAAAACACGAGTCGGTAGAGTTAATGCTAGTTCTACCTGTTGTGAAGGTATAACAACTTCTTCAGACACATCACTCGCAAAAGACGTGTTTGTAACAAAAATAGCCAAACTAAAACACAAGATAATAAAATAATTAAACACCATGCCTCCTAATTGTGATTACAGATTAAAAGTACAATAAAAATAAACCTTGTCTTTCTCTGACAAGCTATCATAAATCTTTTTTGCATAAGATATTTCAACTTTCTGATTTTATGCTCGGTTTTATTACGAGCTATATACAATGGTCAAATTAATTCTTGCTGCAATTAAAGGGACCATGGTCGAATTGTTTTTTAAACATTACAATTTGTATAAAAATCCAAGATTAAAAATTAAATCGAGCCTGGCCCCTTTTCCCACCCTAACGAGCAGACATACTAACACCGCTCTTCAGCCGCCGAAGGTCGGACTGCAAGGAAAAGTTATGAGAAAGTTCGCTCTTGCATTGAACCGAATAACTTGTGCGTTTTTTGCGTCAGGCGGATTTGATTGTTATACACATTCAACCAACTTACCCAATTTTTCCTTATACTCATCAAGTTCCAATTCATCATACAAGTAAATTTCCAGTTTTTTAAGATAAGATAGTGCATTAACCCAATGATTAATGGACAAGTCGTTAACTAAATTTCTTGGTAAATACAACTCAGACGTGCAATAGCTAGGGATTTCCTTCCATTGGCAATAACCAGGATATTCTGGATCCCAAGGGTGATCTCCCCCATCATCATGTATTCGTAATTTGTGTTCTTTATGAGTTTTCACAAAGCAACTTATCAAGGGCTTAAGCTCTGCTGTCCAATTATTAAACCGACTATCATCTTCTTCCCAATGACGAATGCCTTTAATTATTTCCTCAGAGTTTGTTTTTCGGCCATTAAATCCTCTTGGAAAGTGGTTTGTGAAATCAATAATAATTGGCCACTTTCCTGTGTGAATAAATTCAAAACAGTCATGACATGCTAATTTATGTTCTACGCCCATGATTTTTCTTGTGTATAACACCATTCTTTTGGGATAGGGGACAGACCACATTTATTCTTGAAGCAAGCTTGACTATCAAAATGGAAGTGTCCCTTGCCCTTCTTCCAAATGTGCTTTTTGTGGTCTTCCCGGTGCATCACGCCACGTTCTACGCCCGATAGCCAAAGCCACCTCTCGTTGGAATTTACAGCGAACAAGCACGTAGCCTCCATTAGTCGCCTGACGAATTTCATTTAATAAACTAGATTCTAACCTAGAACTGAACAATTTTTTATAGGCTGTTTGACGGGCTGTTGCATCGTTTCCAAGTTCTTCGTAAAGCGAATGGGATGATAGCACTCGGTCAAATTCACCTTGTGCATTTGCTTGATAGCTTGACCACTGATATTCTGCTTTCTGTTCTACCATATTCGCTCGTACTGGATTAAGTTCTATATAACGATGACAAGCCAAAAAGTAATTTTTATCGAAAACTAAGCAGGAACGAAAACGACCTTCCCACAAACTATAAGGAAGTCGATAAGTACGATTTATGTATTGCACATAACGTTGTCCTAATCGCTTCATTACCCGTGATGGACCATTTCCATCTGTTGGTGTGACCAATAAATGATATGTATTGGAATTCCATCAAGTTTTAAACGAGGACGACGAGACATAGTATAAGAATAAAGAATTATAACCCGTTATAAAATTAGATCAAATAAAATGTGGTCTGTCCCCTATTTTCTCACCCTATTTTCTTCTATTTAAACATTTTTCTATTTTAAGTGATGGAGATTTAAGAATTATCATTCCATCATAACTAACATTCTCATCAAATAATCCAATCTCATTAGTTTGAATAAGAATAACTTTTTTTGATTTTTTTGATTTTTTAGCATTCATTAAATAGGCAGCAGCCTCAGCTATTGTTTCGTTATCTCTCTGAATACGAACTAATATCGGGCTATTTTTATAAGTCTCAACTAAGATTGCATCAATGCCCTTATTCCTTTGAACCGGGTTAAAGTCAATACCTTTCAATAAAGCTAAAGCATCTTTATCCACATTAATATAAGATTCCCTTCCATTTTTCAACAAATTAGAATTAGTTTTAATAGGATTATCTAAGCGAGTTAGCGAAAGCTCTACCGCTTCTTTTGATTTATCTATCCCTATAAAATTACGCTCAAGTAATTTTGCAGCAACACATGTCGTTCCACTGCCACAGAAAGGATCTAAAACTAAATCGCTTTTTTCAGTTGTAATCTGAACAATTCTCTCTAAAAGTAGCAAGGGTTTTTGTGTTGGGTATCCTACTCGTTCTTTTGCTTTCGGATTCAAAAAGGGTATTTCCCAAACATCACTTAAAGGAACTCCTTTTTTTTTGTCCCCATATTTAAATTCACCATTATCATCAATATCATATACCGATTTATTATGTTCGTCCCTTGTTCTACGTTGTAATATTTGATCGATATTTGTTGTTTCTGAGTAAGGTGTATAAATTGGAATAAACCTAAATTTTTTAGTTTTTGAATAAAAATATATATTTTGATGGTTCGGTAACAACCCTTTTTTTGAATTCGACCATCTTTTGTAGCTCCAAATTATTTCTGATTGAAAGTTATTTTCACCAAAAACCTGATCTAATATAGCTCGAATAATATGCTCTCCACTTTTATCACAGTGAACAAATATAGAACCCGTATCCTTTAGGAGACCATGCATCATTAATATTCGTTCTTTTAGAAATTCCGCATATCTCTTATCACTACCCCAAATATCATCGAAACTAAATTCTTTAGTTCGTTCTCTATTTTTTAAGACATGTTTTTTTTCAGTAAAAAATGGCGGATCAAGATAAATTAGGTCAATGGAGTCTTTGGTAATTAAATTCATTTTCTCTAGGCAGTCACCTTGAAGAATAGTGTTAATTATCTTCGGTTTCATTGTCTCTTCTTTTCGCAATTTCTGTTAGGATTAACTTTAAGTTATAACCACTTATCTTTGTAAGGTAGTTCCAAGCTTCGTCACCAGCGTAATATTCACCATTAACTCCACTATATATAGTTTTTAGAGTTTCTTGGATTTTTATAGCTTGTTCTCTTTGTGGGTAATAAAACATCACACGAACTGGTTTATAGCCATATCCCTCAATAACTTTAACTCGTGTATGTTCTTTGGTAATATGATCTCCGTCAGTAGTAGCATCTCGCCACTTTAGCTCAACAGCATCATTGTTGTTCAGAAAATCAATTTCAAATGTTTTTGGTTTTTTTCCTTCCGTGTTTTTTACCGTAGTTTTACCACCTTTGTTATTGGCAAAAAATAAGCAAAGGGAGGCAGATTCTTCAAGGAATGAGCCTGCATATTTATACAAAAAGCGTCCGGCATTTTGGTATTCGTCAATTAGTGAACCTTCATTTTTTGAAATGCCCAACACTTTATATATCAAGTAGTGAGAATTATCATCGGCTTTCATCTCTTCTCTTCGATTATCAATCTTTTCGCGTAAGTTATTAGCATATTCATCTGCCAAATTGTTAATCTTTAACTTCAATAAATCCAAGCAATTTCCATTTTTAATTGCTCTGTCAATTTCTGCTCTGTGGTGACTGTACACTTCAGAAATTAAGTCAATTTTGTTTTTTCCTTTAGTTTCAATGCTCAAAATTTTGCAATATTCATCTAATTCTGCTTTTTTGAGCCTTTCTACTTTCATATATATTTCCAAATTTAATAATTATTGATTTATGTGATTGCGAGAACTAACACCGCTCTTCTCCCGCGCGGCTTTTTGCGTCGGGAGCAAGGCAAAGTTAGCAGGTAAAGCAATGTGTAAACGAGCAGACCTACTAACACCATTCTTGAGCGGCCAAAAGTCCGCTCCAAGATAAAGTTAGAACTATGATGAACAACAACAATAATTGGGGCCACAACCACCACCACAACTATTGTATTTATACACTTTTAAACCTAGTTGATTGACACCACTAAAAGGGCCGTTATCATAGATATGAAGGGAATTGAAACACTGTAAACTACCTGATTTCCCGTCTGATAAACCAGAACAAACTTGTTCACAAGATGCTGAAAATTTATCGCAACTACGAGCAACAGCGAATACATGACCTGCATTTGGACTAAGTGCTACACAACTAGCTTCAGCTAAAATTTGCTTTTGCACAGCATCAACAGAACTTGCGTAAACTGAAGTACTCAACAAAAAAAATATACTGATAAACCAATACTTCAACCATTTCATTCTAACTTCCTCAACACCCAATTATTTAAAATTATAGCTAGATACTGGGCGATTACCACCTAACTACTTATTATAAGGCCAATTCGCCCTCATATTCCTAGATATTGACAGACAATTCAGGCCAATTTGCCCTCATATTGAATATCCTGTCATTTTGCCCGCATATTACATAGCATGGGACCGGAAATTCAGGCCAGTTTGCCCTCTAAAAAAATTATCCTGTCAAATCCACCTAATAATAGGTATAATTAGGCATATTTGCCCGTATATTCAATATTATCGACAATTCAGGCCTGTTTGCCCTGTTAAAAAATTATCCTGTCAAATAGACTTGACGTTATCTACCATCACCACGCATACTGATCATCTAAGCCCAATATAAGTTCATTGTAATTTAAAATTAGCTCTATGTCAAACGAAAATAAAAAAAATAATTTGCTAACAGAAATGCGAAATTTTATGCGCCGTTTGCATTATTCTATCCACACAGAAAATGCGTATTGTGATTGGGTTGCTAAATATATCCATTTCCACAAAATGCAAGTGTGAGAGACTTTGTTTGTAGAACCTGAAAAGAAAATTGAAAATTATTTAACCTATTTGGCAGTATAAGCTAATGTAGCAGCTTCTACACAAAGCATTTAATGCTTTGGTTTTCTTGTACAAACGAGTACTTGCATACCCAGGTCTGCCCTACAATGAAATATTTGACGTAGGGGCGAACTTTCGTTATCGCCCTGGTGAAATGAAATAACCGTTAGGTTCAATTATTTTTCTGAACATCTATAGCTTATACTGATGGGAATCGGTTCACTGCGTTATGAGTAACTATTCAGTCAGCCTGGAAATAAATTGATCTCACTTTGTCCAGAACAAAGTTTCAAGGCTAAAATCCTAAAGGGGACTGATATCGGTTCTAACTAAATTTAACCGCTTGTTTTATAAGGAAAATTTTTATTTATGCGATATGGGCTTTTTTTAGGTGAGTTGGATGTTTTACCCCACTTTGTCTGAGATCGTCGCTTGTAGATAATCTGATAGCGTCGCTTTAAATGTGTGTAAAATCCTTTGTATTGCGTTTTATTATTGTTTTGAGTTTTTTCAACAATTAAGTCGTTCGTTGCTTGTAAGCCATTTTAGATGTTTATTTTTCGTTTTTTGTGTCGTTAGAACTCAAATTTTAAGTGAGCGTAGCATCACTGCCATTTGCGTTAAGGGCAGACACGCAGGTCTGCCCTACAAGACCCCACATATTATGTGATTTTCGGTGCTAACCTGCGTGTTCGCCCTGGTTTAACGCAAATGGCAGTGGATAGATACTTAGGAGTCAGGATTTAATAATACCCAAATCTTAAGGAACGTGCATCAAATAATTTAGTCAACTTTAAAACCAGACCTGCCAGGTTAAAACAAAACATGGCAGGTCAAGAGCAGCGTCCAAACTTGATTTTGACCTGGCAGGTTTTCTTTTGAACCTGCCAGGTCTGGTTTAGTTGTCGAATTTATTTCATGCACGTTCCTAAATGTCCAAACCTGCCAGGTTTTTTAAACCTGGCAGGTTTAGTTTCGTATATTATTCAATTCTCATTCCTTCTGATCACTTCCGCACCTTTTTCGTACACCGTCGTCGTATAGAAATTATTCATTTTTATATAGGCATCTGGACGTACCGGGTGAGCGATAGGTCCGGCATCTTCTGAAAATTGGCGGGTACACAAATTTTTGACATCATTAATACGAATAACTGCCCGCGATCCCATATCAGCTGAAAATTCATGAGCGCGAAATACGGTTAAGCCTTTTTTCAGACTCAATTGAAACCAATCGCGACTGGTGACGCGATTGCCGGTCCAGTTATGGAAATATTCGTGAGCGATAACTCTATTGATATTTTGAAAATCGCTATCAGTTGCCGTTTCTGATTTAGCCAATACATATTTTGAGTTGAAAATCTTTAAATCTTTATTTTCCATGGCACCGCTATTAAAATCCTTGACCGCCACAACCTTATAAACATCTAAATCTTATGCCAATCCAAAAACTTCTTCATCCCAAGCCATCGCTTTTTTCAAAGAACGCAAAGCGTGATCGCATTGGTGATGGTTTTCGTGTTCAACATAAATTTCCAGGGCGATTTTGGCTAAATCACCCGCGACGAGTGCAAAAAGATAGCAGGTTTTTTTAAAGGGATCATGCCATGTTACCCAATGACGATCATCATCTAGTTCGCCCTGGGTATGGAGATTACCATGTGACGGAATTTATCCAATAATTGGATGGTTGGTAATCTTTGCGAAATTTTTTGACTGGCATTAATGCCATATTTATTAAGTTTCCATTAATGGTAGGGCAGAAATACCCTTTTTTGGAAAAATGATATTTGTATCTTCAAATTTAGGTTAAGAAATCCGATTTTTTGGAAAAATCGGATTTCTAATGTGTTAAAGAATCATCTTGACTACTACCATTTTTTTAAAATAGTATTTTTGAAAAAAACTATGCGCAAAGTCGCATAACTTATGGAAAAATGCCCTTTTCTTATAAGAAAAAACGTATAATAATTGAAAAAATAGTATAACGAATTGAAAAATAAATGAAGGGCAGCTTATGCGTCAAGTAGATTTTTATCTATTACACACCCATTATCGGCAAGAAAAGGAACGTTTCACTTGTCAATTAACAAATAAGGTTTGGCATCAGGGCTATCGTATTTATATTCATACTGATGCCATGGACCCAGCACAGCGACTTGATAGGATGTTATGGATCTTTAATAAGGAAAGTTTTTTGCCACACGATATTTATCCTGACGGATCATCATCGGCACCGATACGGATAGGTTACACTGAAGCAATCTGTGAAGGAATGGATGTTCTAATTAATCTAACTGAAAACGTGCCACCGTTTTTTGAGGCATTTGAGCGAATTGCTGAAATTGTTGATGATACCGAGCCAGCGCGTCAAGCCGGGCGCACCCGTTATCGTTTATACAAAGAAAAAGGTTTCATGTTAAAAGTTCATAACATTAACCGTTAAGGAATGGAAGTAGGCATATTATGAAAACCACGAAAAAAATTGAACTTCCGATATTAAAAGATATTGTTGTCCCTGGAAAGGATGTGCCTGAAGTGAATGAACTTCCACCCGTACTGAGCGATATTCAAGTCAAAGCCCTTGAACAACAAATCGAAAAAATAGTTCAATTCAAACTGGAAGCTGTGTTAAAGAATGCCACAAAGGAAACCGTCAAAGAAATTAATACCCATCTTGATCAGGTATTGCCAAAATTAATCCAAGCGGCTAATAAGAGACAACACAGGAAATAATGGATATAGATAGTTTAGAAATACCATTTTTTGAAAAAATGGTATTTCTTTATTCGCATTATTTGTCGTTCAGGATTCGAGGCTAATGATGAGCATAACAAAGGGCAACCGCTAAAGCATCAGCGGCATCCGCTTGCGGCGTATTAGAAAGAGATAATAGGACTTTGACCATGTGTTGTACTTGTACCTTATCGGCATGACCTTTACCCACCACTGCTTGTTTAATTTGAGTAGGTGCATATTCATGTACCGGTAAGCCTTGCTGTACACAGGCAACGATAGCCGCACCTCGCGCTTGCCCTAATTTAAGAGCAGAAGCTGCATTACGGTACATAAAGACTTGTTCAATGGCAGATACTGTTGGTTGGTATTGCTCAATGATTTGACTCATACCTGTATAGATTTCATGCAAACGTGCGGGAAGAGTCTTCGACTGCATACGTATGCACCCACTACCCACATAGATAGCCTTTCGTCGATGAATTTCAATGATGCCAAACCCGGTCAGTCGAGAACCGGGATCAATACCTAAAATACGTTCTATCACAGTCACGCTAACTTTGCCATAACTTCTTCACTGATATCCGCATTAGAATAAACTTGTTGAATATCATCTAAATCTTCTAGCATATCCAATAAGCGCAGAATTTTTTGAGCATTATCTAAATCTAAAGTGATATGAGTTGAAGCTTGCATGGTGATTTCTGCCTGGGTTGGTACCCATTTAGCTTTTTCCATCGCATCAGAAACGGAGTAAAAATCATCCGGTGCGCTTAACACATCAATGGAACCGTCATCATTGAGTATGACATCCTGGGCACCAGCTTCTAAAGCGACTTCCATAATTTGATCTTCATCAGTGCCAGGCGGAAAATTGAGCAGTCCAAGCCTTTCAAATAAATAAGCTACCGAACCATCAGTCCCTAAATTACCACCACATCTGCTAAACGCATGACGTACCTC
>Ga0233403_10001380_pt1 | contig 11389 bp, 11 predicted proteins | sample Na_oxic_1_MG_FD_179866 | JGI IMG/M metagenome (GOLD analysis project Ga0233403, IMG submission 179866) | Seawater microbial communities from Saanich Inlet, British Columbia, Canada - Na_oxic_1_MG | ecosystem: Environmental > Aquatic > Marine > Inlet | place: Canada: British Columbia | collected...
CATGTCAAAAAAGGATTCATGGTTTAAACTTGAATTAGACGGTACTGCAATTGATGAAATAGAGGAAGCATTAACACAAAGCTGTTGCCTTATTGAAGTCGGCAAGTTGCCTCCTATTGAATCAACTGTAGTTAAACTCTTATGGTTGGATACGTCGTTGTGATTGTTATGAACAAAAAATTTGAAAATTATTTCATTAAAGCCTTGCATAACGCCAAAATTGAAGAAATTAGAGAAACCTATCGGAAAAAAAAGGGCTTTTCGGTTCGTAAAAACTATAAAATGGGTGATATAATTTGTGATGTTTTTGTACAGAACCCCGAAAAAAGCGTTATATTTGATATTACCTTGTTACCCATTTCCACCTATGAAAAGGAAAGGATCAAAAAATTACAAACCAAAGCCAAAGCGTTAGGTTATGGTTTTCGTGTGGTTGCTATCAATAAACCGGTCAACCCGACAATAGCCATTGGTTGGCTTAATCAAGCACTTTTAAACTTTTTGCTAACAAATCCTCCTCCAGTGATTCAATCAAAGGCTTGTCATATTCACTATGAACAAGTGAAAAGCGATATTCAATCAATTGAAATCGACGAATTAGAAGCATTCGTTCATGTTGAAGGCAGTATTGAAATTGATTTGAAATGTGAGACGGGTGAGGATCGAGTCATATCTGAAACCTTCCCTTTTGAAGGCGATATTTCACTCAACTTGCTTGAAAAAGAAATCAAATATGCCAAACTTAACATAGATGATAGCCACTGGTATTAATCGTACTTATGTAGGTATACTGTACAAAGGCATAACTTGGACTTTCAGGTAGGGTGGGCAAGGTCTTTTTCGTGCAACGCCAACCTCATTAGAAAAGTCCAGTTTGTGAACGCGCTGAGTATAGCGTTCATCCGGAAATACCTCCAAAGCTTTAGCTTTTTGAGGCGGAATATTATCAACGTCACCGGATACCGGTGCGATTTGTTGGACATCCTTTGATTTCTACTGACTTTCAAACTTGAAAAAGAGATTAAATAACACCATTACCATTTTATTTTAAAATGGGTTAGGTTGACTCATAATAATAAAAATTTTCTCATACTTGATATGAACCTATCCCACTATTCATTTATGAGCCTAGAAATCCGATTTTTAGAAAAAATCGGATTTCTTTAACCTCGTTTTTTGGTGAAAAAAACAACTATTTTTATTCGTTATTTTGCATTTTTGAATAGTGGGATAGGTTCATATAGATGTTCAGATAAATAACTTCACAAAGGGCAGACACGTTTCACAAACAAAGGGCAGTCGCGGTGGTCTGCCCCTACAATACGTTATATTAGGTTCTTGTCGGGCGAACTGACGTGTTCGCCTTCTTTAACCTGATTTCTGAAAATACCTAGTCGAAACCTTAACCAAAAGGAGAACCATAACCATGAACAATGCTCTGCAAAGCAAAGTGGTGCCAACAAAATACGTGTTCCAACTTCGGCTTTATCCCTTCATAGAAGAAGTTATCAGCGAATCCAAGAACAACGTCTATCTTAACAAACACCGTCAAGAAGAATGGCAAACACATATCCTAGCGGAATTGATGGAATACCTGTCATTTGAACAATTTATGGCATTTACAGATGGCGAACTCAAAGAACTGGTTGGCAAACAAATGGCAATCGAACTCGTCGCAGGGATGTTGAATGACTTCACGCCAGAACAAATGGCAACTTTTGATGAATGCTTAGTAAGGAGGTAGTTGTCATGATGGATGTTTTAACGGATGTTCTTATGGATACCAATACTCTTATTTAAAAACGCCAAAACCACAAAAATAAGCTTTGGTTATGTCTTAAGGGTAAGCTCCCCGGGTCACAAAAACGACTTGTGACTTTTATAATATCTTATTAAGATTTTGAAGATAATCTTAATTGTTATATTAAGTTTAAGATTTTACCAGTCTAACATTTTAAGACTGAACCATAATATCTTGCCACTTGAACTATAATCCCTTGAGAATAGTTGTTTATCATATTAACAAAATGGTTATTTTTTGTCAAGAGTTTTTTCTAAATATTATGATTTGATTTGTATTCGAGGTTCAAGCTGGTCAAAAAACTTTAGCCTTGAATAGAATTTTTTAGGCACTTTGTATATTATGTTGTTTTTCAGGTTTTGAAAAACGTGACATTGGCTAATACGGCTAAACGGCAAATCTTTTTCAATACCATCACTTATTATGAAACCAAACGCGGTTTGTTAGCGACACAAGCTACTCGGAAAATGCAAAACTTTGACGAAATTCGTCAAAGATACGAAATGTTAGGCACGGATAGTGAGGCAGTACTTGATAAAGCCTCTGAAATCTATGCCAATTTGAAACAGCAGGGGCGATTGCTTCCTGATGCTGATATTTTTATTGCAGCAGTTGCTTTGACATACAATTTGACACTGGTAACGGCTGACAAGCATTTTGATCGAATTGAGGATTTGAAAGTTGAAAATTGGGTGAAAAAGCAAACGAATGATTTTAAATAGCATTTTTAGTTAATACGAGTAGGTAAGAGCCATTAAATTAAGCTTCGGCAATTTTGACAACTGATTTTCACACAAAAGTTTTTGCGTGAACTGATAACTGATAACTGATAACTGATAAAATGGCTAATCTTTTTTCGCTCCCCATTTGGACTGTCAGCTTGACATTTTCTGAAGAAATAAAGCTCGTTTCTCCCCTGCTCACGCCTGAAGCCATCACCGTTAATCAATCTTCGGAAACCCTGGCAAAAGCCCTTATCAAAGGCTTGGAAGATGGCAAGATTAAGCATGGGGAATATCTGGAAATGCTTCAACATGCGCCAAGTTTGTCATTACAAAATTCACAGTTAAGCGTTTTCCTTAACGCACCCCGTCAGCATCTCTTATATCCCGATCTAACCTTGACTTTTGATTATTTTTATACCCAACTCCCTAATCAATATTATTTGGGATTTGTGCCTGCGTTAGGTATCGAAAGCTATGCAAATACCACCGAAGAACTGGTTACAGTATTACAAAACGCTATTGAGCTAGAGTTTTCCCGTAAAAAACGTTATTCCTCGGTGCGGAATTTAGTCACTACCCAATGGTATGAAGACATCAAAGCTAATAAACTCATGATAGAAACTCGCTTTCATAGTTTATCTGAGTTAGCTAATTTATATAAAGGGCGTGAACAGAAATGGTTGCCAGAAATGGCAAAAGCATTAAAGCGCTTAGAGCAGCGTCGTTGTTTTGGGCGCGAGAAGGAATTTGAACAAATTCGACGTGCCTTGACAGGCAAATATAGTCGTAGCGTGTTATTAGTTGGACGTGCCGGGGTGGGTAAGTCTGCCCTGATAGAGGAAGCGTACCGTGTGGCAAATCAGCATGGTTTTGGTTCGATGAAGTTTTGGGAAACGACTGCGGCGCGTATGTTGCAAAAATTAACCGTTGAAAGCGGGTGGGAAGAATCACTAGGGCTTGCCCTGGAAGAAATCAGCCAACGGGGTGATATTCTTTATGTGCGTAATCTGGCTCAATTATTTGAAGTCGGTGCTTATGTGGGAAATCCAATTAGCATTGCCGAATTTATGCGTGAACATTTGGCATTGGGCAGTGTGCGTATGATCACAGAATGCACTGATGAAGAACTGGCGACGATTGAAACACGGGCACCTGGCTATAGCAACTTATTTCAAGTATTGCGTATAGAACCACCACAAGTCACTCAACAATTTGAATTGGTGCGTCGCCGTTTGCGAGTTTCTCATCCAAAACGAATCATACCAAAGGAATCCATTGAAGAAACGCTACGGTTACAGCACCGTTATGCCCTTTATTCCGGTTTTCCTGGTAAAACCGTCCATTTTTTAGAATCCTTACTCAATCAAGAAACGAGTGAAAAACAGGAATTAAATCGCGAAGCGGTGGTGATACGATTTTGTGAAGAATCAGGCATGCCACGTTTTCTAGTTGATAGTCATTTTACCTTAAAACTTGATGAAACAAGGCAATTTTTTCAATCACGCCTCTTCGGTCAAGATACCGCTATTAACATTGTGGTTAATTTATTAGCTTCGGTTAAAACTCGCCTCACTCGCCCAGGTAAACCTATCGCATCCCTATTATTTGTAGGACCCACCGGGGTGGGCAAAACAGAATTAGCGAAAGCCCTGGCAGAATTTATGTTTGGCAACAGCGAACGGCTGATCCGTTTTGATATGAGTGAATTTTCTGACGAAGTTGCCGTTTTACGTTTGACTGGCGATGTTTCGGGCGGAGCGGGGTTATTGACAAATAAAGTGAGACAGCAACCCTTTTCGGTGATTTTATTTGATGAATTAGAAAAGGCTCATTATGCGTTTTATGATTTACTGCTACAGATCATGGGCGAAGGACGCTTAACTGATGCCCGGGGGCAAGTGGCGGATTTTTGCAGTAGCGTGATTATTATGACATCTAATATCGGTGCAGGTGTCAGCCGGCAACGCAGTCCCGGTTTCCATGACAAAGATCATAGCAATCACGCGCTGCATCAACACTATCTACATGCCGTACAGCATTTTTTTCGCCCCGAATTGTTTAATCGTTTAGATCAAGTGATACCGTTCAATGCGCTGGATTTAAGCGTCTTGCGTCCTATTGTGCGCCGTGAACTGGATAAAATTATAGCGCGAGATGGTTTACGCACTCGCGATGCGATTTTAAAAATCGAAGAACCGGTAATTGACTATCTTGCTCATCTCAGTCGTGATAGCCATTATGGTGCTCGCCAATTGCAACGCTGTTTACATGAACAAATTGTGATTCCATTGACTGCGACTTTAAACGCTTATCCGTTTTCAACCTCAATGAAAGTCACCATTGGCAAAAATAAAACAGGGCTAGAATTTAAAACCATGATATACACCCAAAAAGCCCGTGCTGATCAAACTTTAAAAGATAGCCAATGGACCTTACGAGAACTTTCCCACGCCGCTACAACTGCCCGTCGTTTAGCACAGCAAATTAACGAGGGACCTTTTATGAATAAATTGTGGAGTAAATGGGATATTTTGGAACGTGATCGTCGTCGTCGTGGTGAAAAATTTTGGCAAGAGCCGCTCATAGCACATGAATATGGTACCTTGCACAAGTTACTGGAAGAAACTAAGACACTTTTGCAACGGATCGAAACGATTGAAATTGATTGCTCCCTCGCCTTTATTGGCATTAATGTATCGGTAGAAGGAGTCAGCACTGCTCTGCTTGATTGGCAAAAGGCGTATAAAGCCTGGCAAGTAAAATTATTAGATGCCGTGCAACCGGAAACAGGCTTGTGTGTAGTTGGTATCTATGGTGCGTCAGACTACTTAGCAGATATATTTAATATTTTCAATCAGTTATTTAAGAGTTATGGTTGGATTATCACAGAACGGGCAGTGTGGATACGAAACAAAGGGGAAAAATATATTTATACTGATGAATTGTCGCCCAAACGTTTGGGGGATAAACTGGTAGGGCGTGAGGTGCAGATTGTTGGTCCTGGAGCAGGGCTTTACTTGCTTAAAGAGGGGGGAGTGCATATTTGGAAAGATCGTGAAGAAAAAAAACATCCCTATCCCATATTAATAGCGCAAGCTGCCCTGGTCAAATTTCAAACACCTGCCGGCATACATCGTAAAAAATTCTTAGAAGACATGGAAACTAAACGGGAATATTGGAAAAATGGTTTTGTTGATTTTATCGAAAAAACAACCCACACAGGTTCAAATTGGCACCCATTTTTAGAACAACAATTGGATGAAAGTTTTCATGAAATATTACAGGAGGTGCTTTGTGGAAAAATCACTGAAATTGAACCGCCAGTCATGGAGGATGATCTTGCCCTTGATCTTGATGACGTTCCGTTTTAATGATTAATGATTCGTGTTAGAAATACCATTTTTCAAAAAAATGGTATTTCTTTTTTTTAAAGATTTCCCATATCTTCAAGCATAATCCGTTGGGTATCAATAAGCGACTGAGCAATAAAAATTAAGAATGGTTCAAATTCACAAAGTTCTCAGACCTGACAGGTTTCCAAAACCTGTCAGGTCTTTAAGCCGCGTATATTATTTTTTGCCCTGTCCCTAATCATTAATCCGCTAATGAAAAAAGTGAACAAGGGCAAAACTATCCAAGCCCAAGAAACAATCGCGACATATACAGATTGCCCAATATATCCATTTTCATCAGAAATAAGCACAATTGCCTCCTTAATCGACGAATCCCAAGTGATTATCCGCCGATTCTCCAAAGAAGGTTTATCCTTTATTATAACCATGATAGTGGGATCATCATTAAACATCACTTCAGTCGTATAGAGTTTAATCAAAATGCAGAATACCGAAACGACTGTCAGAGCAAAAAAAAGACTAAGGCGCATTCAATTTAAACTCCTTTCTCAGATTATCCATGACATTCATTAATAAATTCCCAGGGCAACCAGTGTCTCGCCCTATAAATTCCCTATGCCCTCCCAATTTTTTAATTGGAAACAAGCTTTTTAATGTAGAAATTAAGCACTTTAGCTTTGACAAATGTTCCCCCGTAAATTCATCGTCATAATCCCACCATTGTTCATCATAATCCCCCAACATCAGAATACCAATTTTACCTGTATTTTGCCGCGCAATATGAGCACCTTTATATATAATCTCCCTGCCCTCATATATTGTGCCATCAGGATGAATTAAATAATGATAACCCACATCATCCCACTGATGCTCGTTAATATGAAATGCTTCAATTTCTACTGGATTCTTCATACCTCTATTTCCAGAATGATGAATGCCTATAGCGGTATAATTCCAATCTAACACCAATTTGTTATACTTTGGCGTTTGATTTCCCCACATAAGACGACGGATTATCTGATTTTTGTTAATAATCATTTCTTGAATTTTAATTCTATCCGCAGATGGAATCACTTCACTCATAAATAGCCTCTTACATTGATGATTTGGTACCTATATTAGTATCTTCTCTAAATTCGGTGGATAAAACCTGACAGGTTTCCAAAACCTGTCAGGTTTGGGCAAGTTTACCCACACTTTTTGATAAGATACCTATGTTTTATAATTATTTTATACGAAAAAAATGTATTTTATCAAAATTCAGAGGTAAATAAAAATGTAGGGGGATTGGATACCCACCGTTCCGTTGAAAAAAGGTGGGTTGAAGTTCCTACCCAGCCTACTGCCAAAATCTTTGGATTAGCATAAAGCATGGCAATTGATATAACTGATAACATATTAACAATTGATGAAATGTGATGGATTGACAGCGGGGTATAAAATGTTACAAAGTTATAAAGCGGTTTTAAAAGGTAAGCAATTGGAATGGGTTGATGATGTTTCTGCGAATAACCAACCTATCTTAGTTTATATGACTTTACTTAAAGAAGAACCTATTCCTCAACAACTCAAATTACCAGAACAAGCAGCCGTTGATAGACTTGAGGAAATAGCCGATTTAAATGGCGCGGTGTCTAAAACGGTATTTGAGCCTGATGATGAAATGATTGAAAGCTCTACGAATGGCACACTAGAACTTCTAAATATCAACTGGGTGATATACAAAAAAGGGCAACCAGTCAGTCTTGCCCCTACAAAAGATGTACTTCACTCAAAAGGGAAATGCTATAATGTAGTCGGTCAACATAAATATAAGTCTGGGCAGCCTCACCCTTATTATGTCAAGGTGACTGATATAGAAATTTATCCCGATGAAAAAGAATTACCCAGTTTATACTTGACACTGTCATAATTTGCGCTTTTGAAAAGACCTGCCAAGTTTTTAAAACCTGGCAGGTCTCTCAAACCGAAAAGCTCAATTTATGGCGGTGCTTAGTATATTTGATTTGCGTGGTATTGCACCGAATGCCAGCCCAAACTCCGTTTGGGAACGATAAATACTGAAATATTAGCGTATTTTCATGCAACTTGTAAAGAATAACAAACTAACCAAACCTACGTGTCAAACTTTTAAAAAATATTACCTAATGTATCGAAAAATCTCTAATGATAAGCCTGGTTCTAAAGTTCATCGGGAGCAACGATGGAAAGAATATCAAGAACGGAAGGGAACTTGGGCAAAAAAACGCTGGGATAAAGTATATGATGCTAACATGCTTAAAGCCCAAAAAGCACATAAAGCGGTTAATCAATATCACAAACATCTTGGCGGATGGGGAAGACGAGAAGTAACGGTTGAAGTTGATGGATTAGGGCAAAAGCGTCGATTTGATATTGCCGATGAAGTGGTATTGCAAGGGATTGAGTATAAAACCGGCTACCAATATGCAGATGAATCTAATCTTTTACAAATTCACAAAGATGCTAAACTCATAGAAGCTGGATGGGAAATCAATTGGGTTTTTACTAAAATGCCTTCCAAACCGTTGCAACAGGCTCTTCATAAAGCTAACATATCTTTTGAAATAAGAGGAGATTCAAATGCATGATTTAACTAAAGAGCAAGAAGATTTTCAATATTGGCTATTTGATATGGATGATGCCTTGGAACGTTTTTTTGAAAATTTACCAAACGGATTGGTTCAGGACTTAGATTTTACGCCCAATTCTTTAGGTTTACTCGAAAATTGGTTTTTAAATACTTATCCTAGCATCGCAAAAATACAAGCCATAGAAGAAGCTTCTACGGTTGATGGACTCGTTCGCTATGTTGGAGAAATTTTTCGGAAAACCTTAGGGGGAGAATGGGAAATTCGTTTTGATGATCCAAAATATATCTATTACGGTTTACCGCAATTAGTTCACTTTTCTTCACCGAAAATTGCGCCAATTTGTCCCATGAGATTGGTAACGACTTGTGTTGCCCGTCGTAAAGGTCATTTTCTGAGTACAATTCTCCAAAACCAAATCAAACGAATTCCAATCAAAACGATCAAAACGATTCCATTAAAACAACCTCTTTTGCTTGTGGAAAAGTATGGTTAGCAATCAAACCATTTGAACAAGATTAAACTTCTGTACGGATGGGCAGGATTATTTTATCGGTGCGGATTGTGTTGTAATGAGAATGTTTGTGGTTTAAAATGTTCGGATTAGGATTAAATTGTCTGAATCAGAAACGAAGTAACGAAGTAATTGACAGAATTTTAGAATTGACAGAATAATATCTTTCAATTTCAACAATTTATTCTGAAAATTCTTTAATTCTGTTAATTACTTCGTTACTTCGTTTCTGATTCAGATAAGTGAAATACAGGGCAACCATAAAGGATTGCCTCTACGATAAATGTCATTAACACAACAGGTAAATGCTATAATAAATTCCTAAAGTGCGTCATCTCAGAGTTAATAGGAAAAACAGATGTTCAATTTTTTTAAATCAAAAAAAGATTTAGCACGAGTAGGGTGGATAAGGCACCAGCCGCCATCCACCTTTAACATTGAAATGAATGGATAACTAATTTATAACTATTTGATATTAATCGCATTTTCTTAAGTTAATGGCGTTGATGCCAGCGCGTTGGAACCAGAAAAAATATTTGAGGCATTATAAAAATGACAAATGAATGGGTGCAAAATCGTTCGCAATTTCTTATCTACCAAACAGAAGATGGAAAAACTCGCCTAGATGTACGCTTGGAAGATGAAACCGTTTGGCTAACGCAAAAGTTAATGGCTGAACTGTTTCATAAGGATGTTCGCACGATAAGCGAGCATATCAAGAATGTTTATTTGGAAAATGAATTGACACCAGAGGCAACTCTCCGGAATTTCCGGATAGTTCAAAAAGAGGGTAAAAGAGAAGTCACCCGTCGTGTGGATTTTTACAACCTTGATATGATTATTTCTGTTGGTTATAGAGTTAAATCTCTCATTGCCACCCGCTTTCGTCAATGGGCAACACAACAACTCAAAGAATATATTGTCAAAGGCTTTATATTGGATGATGAACGCCTGAAAAACCCGGATTTACCCTTTGACTATTTTGACGAACTTTTGCGTCGTATACAGGATATCCGTACTTCTGAAAAGCGATTTTACCAGAAAATTACAGATATATATGCGACTAGTGTGGATTATGATCCAACCCAAGAAATCAGTATTCAGTTTTTTAAAACGGTACAAAACAAACTGCACTGGGCAATCACGGGTCAAACTGCGGCTGAGATCGTTCATCATCGGGCTGACAGCAATAAACCTCATATGGGCTTAACCAATTGGCGAAGTACAAAGGTTCGCAAACAAGATGTCACTATTGCTAAAAATTACCTCAATGAAGAAGAGTTACATGCACTCAATAACCTTGTAGAACAATATCTGATCTTTGCAGAAGGTCAAGCCATGCGCCGAATTCCCATGTACATGCAGGACTGGATTAAAAAACTGGATGGTTTTTTGACCCTAAACGATAGGGATATTCTCAACCATGCTGGAAAAATTTCTCATAAAATGGCAAAAGAACTGGCGGAAAACGAGTATGATAAATTCCATCATAACCGCTTACAATTGGAAGCACAGCAAGCGGATAAAAAAGACTTTGAATATCTTGCGAAGAAAGTAGATAGTGATGGTAGGGCGCAAAAACAATAAAGCTAATTTTCGCTATCATGTTCTGCAACCGACTAGAAGAAGCGAACAGGATTAAACTTCTGTACGGATGGGCAGGATTATTTTATCGGTGCGGATTGTGTTGCAATGAGAATGTTTGTGGTTTAAAATGTTCGGATTAGGATTAAATTGTCTGAATCAGAATTAACAGAATTTTAGAATTGACAGAATAATATCTTTCAATTTCAACAATTCATTCTGAAAATTTTTTAATTCTGTTAATTACTTCGTTACTTCGTTTCTGATTCAGATAAGTGAAATACAGGGCAACCATAAAGGATTGTCCCTACGATAAATGTCATTAACACAACAGGTAAATGCTATAATAAATCCCTAAAGTGCGTCATCTCAGAGTTAATAGGAAAAACAGATGTTCAATTTTTTTAAATCAAAAAAAGATTTAGCACGAGTAGGGTGGATAAGGCACCAGCCGCCATCCACCTTTAACCCAAAAATGGTGTATGACGCTTCGCTTATACACCCTACGCGAGCTGGGTATAGTCGCCCCATCCTCTGAACCAGAAACAATGCAAATGCTACAAAAAATCCTGAGTATTTTGGAAATGCAGGGCATTGAGCAGGAAAAAGATTTGTTAGATCATATTGATGAAGTGGTGAAAGTCAATCCTGGATTATTTGGAATGTCAATTGATATGAATGCGTTGGTAAAAAAATTGTGGAAAAAATGAGTTAGGAACGTGCATCAAATAATTTAGTCAACTTTAAAACCAGACCTGCCAGGTTAAAACAAAACCTGGCAGGTCAAGAGCAGCGTCCAAACT